>JAEEGI010002935.1_pt1 | contig 41163 bp, 32 predicted proteins | sample 8958751 | NCBI WGS metagenome assembly JAEEGI01 (sample SAMN16246545, study PRJNA631951) | gut metagenome | biome: gut microbiome; feature: rumen; material: KS-attached | host: Bos | place: Iran: Karaj | collected 2018-10 | reverse complement strand
CGGGACGGGGTTAGTGGTTCATTGTATCCCCATAAGTGCAATGAACCACTAACCCCGTCCCGGGGAGTCATTTTTCAATTTGCTATTGCAATTTTGTTTTGACCATAGTATACTTCCGAAAGTTGTTATAAATCTGTTGATAGGAGTAATTATGCCAAGAAAAGCACGAACCGTGAGTTCTTCTGGCATATATCACATCATACTTCGTTCTGTTAATCAGCACATCATCTTCGAAGAAGACTTCGATTATCAAAAATTCCTTTTTGTTTTATCCGATTGTGAAGAGAAATATGATACTTCGATATATGCCTATTGTTTAATGGACAACCATATTCACCTGTTATTGCGAGCGGACAGCGATTGTTTATCTAGCTTTTTCCAAAGCTTGGGAACCAGATTCGTCCGGTGGTACAATAACAAGTATTCTCGATGCGGACACCTATTTCAGGACCGCTTCTACAGCGTCGCGATTGAGTCGTCGCGCTCATTCTTACTAGCTCTCGCTTATATCCATAACAATCCAGTAAAAGCTAACATATGCCGTGTCCCTTCCGAGTATCGATGGAGTAGTTATAATGCGTATTTTGGACAAAAGAACACGAGAGTAGATTGCTCCCTTGCATATAAAATCGTAGGTTCGAAGGAAGTATTGCAGCGTTTTTTAGCGCAGGAAGTGCAGGAAAAAGAAGACGAGTTGTTCAAGCAGGATCATGTGACGACGAAGCATTATGTGACGGATGAAGAGGCGCTTATTGTGTTTCGGCAGACGACGCAGCTTAGATCTACCTCTGAAGCTGTCAACCTTACTAGGACAGCGCGGAATGACTGTATATGTGCGTTGAAGGATAGGGGACTAACGAAGCGGCAGATTGCGCGCTTGATGGATGTGAGTGAAAGTACGGTCCAACGCGCGTGTCGATGACAATGACAATGACTCCCCGGGACGGGGTTAGTGGTTCATTGTATCCCCATAAGTGCAATGAACCACTAACCCCGTCCCGGGGAGTCAAAACTCGGCCAATGGCCAGCAGGCAGACGATATCGCACTGAAGATGGTGCAATCCATCTATGCGCCGGCGACACCTTTTTGTGTACACATAATCGGACTCCTGATTTGATACCATATAAAAAAGGGCTCCTACGCCTTTTTAGTAATAGTTATGCTATACTTTAAATTGGTGTAGGACCTCAAAATCTATAGGAGGAATTACAGGGTAAAGTAATGGAAGACAAAGTACAGTTATATGAAAATCAACCGATTCGTACTGCGTGGGTAGAGGATGAGGAAGAATGGTATTTCTCCATCGTTGATGTTGTGCAGGTACTGACGGAGAGCGCCGATGGACGAAAGTATTGGAACAAGCTAAAACAGCGTTTGAAAGAAGAAGGAAGTCAACTGGTGACAAATTGTCACCAGTTGAAAATGACAGCGCAGGATGGAAAAAAACGATTAACTGATGTGGCCAACACAGAACAATTACTCCGTATTATTCAGTCGATTCCATCCAAGAAAGCTGAACCATTTAAAATGTGGCTGGCACAGGTAGGACGAGAACGAATCGAAGAAACCATTGACCCGGAATTGACGATTGATAGGGCGTTGGAGACCTATGCAAGATTAGGCTATGACGCAGATTGGATAAATCAAAGACTGCAAACGATTCGTGCTAGAAAAGAATTAACAGATCAGTGGAAAACACATGGCGTAGAGCAAGGTAAAGAATTTGCCATTCTAACAGACGAAGTAACTCGCGCATGGTCTGGTATGTCTACTAGAACATATAAGAATCTCAAGGGTCTAAAGAAGGAAAACCTTCGTGATAATATGAGTACACTGGAATTAGCATTGAATATGTTAGCAGAGGCAACTACTACGGAGCTTACTAAGGTAAAGAATCCGCAGGGCTTAACTGAGAATCGAGATGTGGCAATCGAAGGTGGAAGTATTGCCGGTAACGCACGAAGAGAAATTGAAGAACGTACGGGTAAGCCAGTAATTACATCTCAGAATGCAAAGCAACTTCAGAATCTTGTGACGGATATTATTGAAGGTGTGGCAGAGGTGAATAACAACGAGTAAAAGCAAAGATCGAGAAGTATTTCTCGATCTTTTTTCTCACTCTACGTGAAATGAACGCCTAAGGGAATTGTGGATGCTGCACTGTTGATAATGACTCCCCGGGACGGGGTTAGTGGTTCATTGTATCCCTACAAGTGCAATGAACCAATAACCCCGTCCCGGGGAGTCATTCCCAAACAAGTCATTTCATGTATAATGTGAGTAAAAAAACGGGAGGAATTATGCTTCGAATCGCAATTGTAGAGGATGAAAAAGAATATCAGGCCAGCCTTGTAGAACACTTGAGCAAATACGAGAAGACCCATGACGAGAACTTTATTGTCCGCACCTTCACGGATGGAATACATATATTAGATGAGTATACCTCGGAGTATGATCTGATATTTTTGGATATACATATGAAGTACCAGGACGGAATGTCCACGGCTAAGAAAATCCGCCAGTTGGACCCTAACGTCATCATCGTGTTTATCACGGCCCTGGCCCAGTACGCCATCGAGGGCTACAAGGTCAACGCACTGGATTTTATTTTGAAGCCCGTGGCCTACGAGCAGTTGGAGATCACCATGGACCGCGTGTTAAAAACCTCCGACAAGTTCCAGAAGGACAAGACCTTAATCGTGCTGGACGACGGCGCCAAGCGCAAAATCTCCACCACGGATATCTACTATATTGAAGTGGTGGCCCATGACGTGTACGTTCATAGCAAGTTCGGAACCTTCGAGCACAAGCGAAGCACCTTGACCGCCATGGCAGAGGAACTTGCAGAGTATAACTTTGTAAAAACCGGACAATCTCAGTTGGTGAACCTTAAGTACGTGGACGAAATCGACGGGGACGTCATCCGTGTGAAGGACACCGAAATCTACTTAAGCCGAAGCCGGAAAAAGGACTTTTTAGCTGCCTTTGCGCAGTACGTGGGGGCGGAAATCTAATGAGCGGATTTTATCTTCGATACTTTTTTGAAATGGTAGTGCCGGTTATCGGTATGTGCATTCCCTTGGAAAAGAAACCACATGGCGCATGGAAGGCCCTGATTATGGTGGCAATTAGCCAGGTTATGGGCGTTGTTTCCTGGGTATTGGCCAAGCACATGGGCATCACCGAGGCCCAGTCGGCCATGGACACCATAGGAAGCGCCTATGTAATCCTCTGGTTTATCATCCTGTGGACCCTTGTGCTGGTGGGCATCTACGTGTGGACCCAGGCCTCCGTCTATGAGACCATCTACATTTTTGCCATCAGTTACGCGGTGGAGCACATCTTTTACTGCATCCGAACCCTAGGGGCGTACGTAAGCGGCGGGGCGATTACGGTGGATTTCCCACCGATGTATTATCCATGCCTGATAGCGTCCTTCTTCGTGGCCTATTTCGGATTCGCCAAGCCTACGGCAAAAAATGGGCGCTACCACGTGGAAGCCATTACGGCAACTTCCGCCTCGGTAGGAATCATGCTGGTGGTGTGGTTTCTAAGCCTCATTGCGGGAATCTATCAGTTCGCACATGTCCATAGCGTGTATGCCATCTTGTGCTGTATTTTTATCCTCATCAACCAGCGGGCACAGTTGATGCGAGAAAATGAGCGGGAGGAGTTCCGCCAGAAGGAGCAGCTCTGGAAGGACACCAAGGCGAGATACGAGATATCCAAGGACGCCATGGCCATCGTGAATCAGCATTATCATGATATGAAGCATCAGATCAGCGCCCTTGCCAACATGGAAAGCGACGAGAAGCGCCGCGGCATCCTCGCAGAGATGGAGAACGATATTGCCATCTATGACGCGGTGGTGCACTCCGGCAACGAATATTTGGACACGGTATTAACGGAGAAAAAGCTGATCTGCCATAGCAAACATATTCAGATGAGCTGCATGGCCGACGGCTCCCAATTAGCCTTCATGGAGGAAATCGACTTATATACCCTCATGGGCAACGCCTTGGATAACGCCATCGAGGCCAATGAGCGCCTGACAGAATCCCAGAACCGCTGGATTTCCGTGCAGATTCAGAACAAGAAGGGCTTGGTGCTGGTGGAGATTATCAATCCTTACGAAGGCAATATTATCATGGAGAAAGATCTGCCGAAGACCACCAAGGCGGACGAAGCCAGCCATGGCTATGGGGTACATAGTATTAAGACCCTTACGGAAAAATACAAGGGACAGATGCTTATTAAGACAGAGAATGGGAAGTACCTATTGCGCCTAATTTTTACCCCGTAATACCAAATTTGACACAGAAAAAGCAGGATATGACAAATCCTGCTTTTTTTCTATGCATCATGCTATTCTCCAATTAAGAAAACTCAAGTATTAAAGGAGAAAAAACATGAGTAAAGGAAGGAAAATCGTAGGAACAATCATACGCAGTATCTTGATTGTTGTCTTTGCAGTAGTGATTGTTGCAGTACATGTGATTTTGCCGAATTATACAAGAATGGTAGATAGCATGATTGGCGGAATCAACACCAAGATGGATAATTCCAAGGTTGATACCGCGGGATTGGATCTGGCCTATAACAAGGCAGATTATGATAAGGATTCCATCAAGGCAGCAGAGGAGGAACTGCATCAGAGAATTGCAGATGAAGGAACAATTCTTTTAAGCAATGAAAATGGGGCATTGCCGAAGAGTGCAGACGCCACGTTCAGCTTTATCAGCGTGAATTCTGCAACCGTAACAGCCAATGACTCCATGACCGGAGGCAGAAGCTTAGCAGACATCTTTGAGGCAGCCAATGTGAACTTGAACCAGACCCTGTACGACTTCTACAAGGATCAGTCCAAGACCTATGGCTTAGGCAAAGGCTCCGTCTCTTATGGAGATGCAGAGGACTTCCGTATCAACGAGGTACCGTTGTCTGAACTTCAGGCCAACGAAGAGGTAATGGCATCCTTAGAGGGAACCGTACCGGTGTACTTCTTGAAGCGTGTTGCGGGAGAAGGCCGCGATATGCCGCGCTCCATGTACAGCCATGCAGATAATGCCGAAGATCAGGCTAGAACCTATCTTGAGCCGGATAGCACCGAACTTGAGATTTTATCTTATTTGAATGATAACTTTGACGAGGTCATCTTAGTAAGCAATTCCAACGCTGCGTTGGATTTTGACTTCCTCAAGGATTATCCAAACATCAAGGCTGTTGTATCTGCAACAGCAATTGAATCATTGCCATATGTGTTGACCGGTCAGGTGAATCCATCCGGTAGAACCGTAGATACTTTTGCATCCAACCCATTAGCTTCACCGGCTGCGATGAACTTTGGTGACTATCAGTACTCTGATTCCAATGGGGAATTGACCAAATACAACTATGTAACCTACGAAGAGGGCATCTATGTGGGATACAAGTATTATGAGACCCGCTATGAAGATGTGCTGATGAATCAGGGCAACGCAGGAGATTATGATTACGCTTCTGAGGTTGTATATCCATTTGGATATGGACTTTCTTACACCACCTTCGACTGGTCTAATATGAACGTGTCCTGGAAGGGTGACACCTGTACCGTAACAGTGGATGTTAAAAATACCGGCGACGTGGCAGGTAAGGACGTTGTAGAGATCTACGCCCAGAGCCCATACACCGACTATGATAAGACCAATGGTGTGGAAAAGGCAGCCGTACAGTTGGTAGCCTACGGAAAAACCGGAGAGTTAGCTCCCGGAGAATCCGAAAAAGTAACCCTTACCTTCGACAAATCACAGTTGAAGGCATACGATGCCAATGGCGCCAAGACTTACATTTTCGATGCAGGAGATTACTACATCACCGCTGCAGCTAACGCACATGCAGCAGAGAACAACATTCTTGCGGCAAGAGAAGTAGAGACTTCTAAGCTTGCAAGTGCATCCGGACTTAGTGCGAAGGATGTAACCTTCGGTGGCAAGGCAGATATGGTAAGCATCTATACTGCCGAGAATACGGAAGTGGACACAACCACTTATTCCAAGGATAGTTATTCCGGTGAGACCATCACCGATCAGTTGGATGATGCCAAAGGTGAGAACACTTATCTTAGCAGAGCAGATTGGGTAGGAACTTTCCCAACTCATGACGGAGAAGCGAGTGCACAGGTAAGTACCTGGGGTAACGAAATCAATGGGGAAGATGGTGTTTCTTATACCTATACGAAGACAGCTTCGGATGAATTGATTGCCCAGTTAGATAGCTTTGACAGTACCAGTCCACTGGATCCTGCAACCCTTGCAGATACCAAGATTGTATATGGCGCAGACAATGGACTTAAACTCATTGATATGCGTGGTCTTGACTATGATGACCCACAGTGGGATGCATTGTTGGATGAGTTAACTGCAGAAGAGATTTATAACGCAATCGGTGTCAGCGGATATGGAATTGAGTATATCAAGTCTGTGGAAAAGCCTTTTAACATTGATGCGGATACGGCAGCAGGCCTGATTTATGGTGGTACCGGAGCCATGTTCCCAAGTGCCATGACCTTGGCACAGTGCTGGAATCCGGACTTAGCATTAGAGTTTGGTACCATGATTGGTAACGAGGGACTCCTTGGCGGTGCTGATGGATGGTATGCTCCTTCCATGAACATTCACAGAACTCCATTCTCCGGTCGTAACGGAGAGTACTACTCCGAAGATGGTTTCCTCTCCGGTGTGGTTGGTTCCAATGCCGCTTATGGTGCTGCTTCCAAGGGTATGTACACCTATATCAAGCACTTCGCTTTCAATGATCAGGAGAATCACCGTGGTGACCGTGATGGCCAGTTCAGTATTGCGACTTGGCTGAACGAGCAGTCTGCTAGAGAGATCTACCTCTTACCATTCGAGATGACCATGAAGGTGGGAGATGTGACATTGAACTATGTAGAAAAGCAGGCGGATGGCTCTTACGCTAACGTCTCCAAGGAGATTCGCGCTTCCCAGGCGGTCATGACCTCCTTCAACCGTGTTGGTGCTACCTGGGCCGGTGGTGACTATGGTCTCATTACTGGTATCCTCCGTAACGAGTGGGGCTTCGACGGCCTCGTCATGACGGATAATGCCAATACCGGCGTATTCATGGATGGCTATCAGATGACAGAAGCGGGCGCAGATGTGAAGCTGACTAACCTGCCAGCCGCTGCTCGATACAACTTCGATGAGAACGACCCAGCAACCTACTACTATGCACGCCAGGCGATGCATCACTTGCTCTATACCGTTGCCAATTCCAAGGCAATGAATGGGGCGATGCCGGGCACCCACATTGTGGATGGAACCAGACTGACAACGACGATTATAAGAGTCGTTACAGTTCTTATGTTGCTGTTGATTGCTCTCAATGTTTACAGGATCTTCCGTCTGTTTAAAGCAGCAGCGAAGAAATAAAATACATTCTCTCTTTACCCCCGGGCCTCCCCCGGGGGTTCCTCATTTTTGGAATCGCCTGCTTGCCTGGCGCCCCCCCTGAGGCACGGCCAGCAGGCGAGCCACGACAATAAAAAAAGAAACGAGCAGCCCGCTTGAGTCATAAGACCGTACGGTGAAAACCCATTTCCTATGACGTAGGATACTCTGATGGGATAAGAATGTCAAGGAAAACACTACTATTGCATAGTTTGACTCCCCGGGACGGAGTTAGTGGTTCATTGTATTCCCATAAGTGCAATGAACCACTAACTCCGTCCCGGGGGTTCATTTTTCTTCATAGCAAACAAGTTTCTTTACTATCTCTTGAACCGTTTTGTCAGATTTTCTGAAGCATTCTATAAGAATATCCATGTCCGTTCCATCAATTTGAACGGTATAATCAACATCGTTCTTCCAACCCATAAGGTATGAAGGAGAGCAATCTAGAGCCTCCGCAAATTTTTTAACTCGATTTGCTCCAATGTCATCACCAGCGGTTTCGGCGCGACTAATGGCAGAACGATTGGAATAACCCATTTTCTTAGCTAATTGAGCCTGTGATAACCCCAATTCCTCGCGACGATATTGTATTCTTTTTCCAACATCCATAATACACTCTCCGTATTCGCTATTTCCTGGATTTTTCATCTTGCTACATTCCATACAATCAATAGAACATTACCTATAATACATTATTACAAGTAATACATTACTACAATTATTATATTACATTTGGGTTAAATTTAATTAACTATATAAACTCTGTTTACAAAAATGTAACCATCATATACACTATGATTACATAGTTACAATTTTGTAACTAAACATATGTAGTTTTTGGGGGAAGGCAATGACGGACGAAGAGTTTTTGTATCAGTGCTTTTGCAATTTCGAAGAAGAAACCCGACGTAAAGCCAAGAAAAGAGCGAATGCTAAGGTATATAAGAAGGATTTGGCTAGTATCAAGACCAATGCGCAATTAGTCTTGATGAGGCTTGAGAATGAGTCAACAAGTATCATTGAGGTGAGGAAGAATGTGTTGAGTGGGAAGCACATGTTTATCCGATTTGTAGGTATTACCGAGATTATGCCGGAACATGTGACCGACTCAATGAAGAAGACCATGGATAAGCTTATCCATGAAGTGTGCCGACGTGAAGCAGAGATGATTGATCTTGTTCGCATGCGTGAGCTTGGTGGAGAACGCATCGATATAACGGAGATTTTCTCCTACAACAAGTATCTACCTCGATTAAAAGGTGAATTGGCGCAGGATATAGTCGCTGATGCTGTGAAGGATGCGGACATTGTTTTTGGACCATCCTATTATATTACTGCGACAGGAACGAAGTATCATCAGGAGAATTGCCCGTATTGTCGTGGAAGGCAGCTTTCTGCGGTAAGCAAAAAGATTGTTGAGATGCAGAAACTAACACCATGTAAGTGTGTTGTGCCCCAAGAAAAGTTACTAGGGGTAGATCATACATGTGTAACTGCATTTGTGGATGAATCTATTCACGAGACGAAGTGGGATGAGAATGGGAAAGAAGGCAGGGACGGAAGCTTTAGCTACATTATCTGTTGGGGGGATTTGAAGAATGAATCAGAGATAACTCCAGAGAATGTAATAACACAAGGAGTAGATTATTCTACTGAGCATCAGAACATTGAGCGAATTACAGAATCTGCAATTGGCAAGGTCCTAATTACATTATCCTACGATTATGAGTTTCACGGACCAGTACAGGTTTTTACTGACAATCAGCACGCATCAGTTAATTGGATGGATAATCGGAGGAATAAGAAGTTAGTTAAGTTATTCCATCATGTGGCTGTTTCCTATATCCCGAGGGAGTTGAATACGAAAGCAGACAGCTTGGGACGAACAAGAAGACATCTTGATATACCCAAGGAACATTATGACGAGTTGGTTAATTTTGCAGAGGAGGTTAACCAGCTACAGAAGCAAGTCCATAGACTTGAGAAGAAAACCTTATTACAAAAAGAAAAGATCCAAAAACTGTCTACGGAGTTGGAAGAGAGTAAAACAATCATTGCTGCGTATCGCCCAAGTCTTCTGGAACGAATAAAAGGGTTTGTTAAGGAGAAATTCTCTATAATGCGAACTGTTCAGTCAATCGTACAAAACTAGAACGACATTGAATTACAAAGAATGGTAAAGGTAATAATGAAAACAATACAGCAAGTAATAAGGGAAGCAGACCGTAAGGAAATTGAGAATGAATTCTTCTACGAGTATTCCCCGAAACTGCATGAGCTTACAGACGCACACGACTACACCGTAGCAGAATTGAAACTACGTGCTTCAGAACACTTCCAAGCATTTCTCAATCGTGTCAGTGACATGGCGACGGAACCTGATCCGCAAGGAGAATTTATTCTTTTTGCAACCAAGTCATTAGATGGAGAGGGGTTCGATGAAGTGGCCGTAGAATTGGTCAAAGTACAGGAGTTACTTGAGGCCGAGGATGTTAACGAGGTGCAGCGTTACGCATATGAGTATACGGAGTGGAAGTATGCCCTTAGATTTCTCGTTGCAGATAATAGGTTCACACAAGACAATCTTCACGATGTTATCGTTAGTTTTCTGCATGAGATATCGTTGTTTGGCTTTAAGCCTGAAGGCACTGAAAAGGCAATCAAGGAATTGAAGAAAAGCATTGACGAACTACAGGCACGGCCTGAACGTGGTGTTTCTTGGGAAGAACTTCGCAAAGAACTTGGCTTGCCATCACAATCTGAGGAGGAAGTTTATCCTGAAGAAGAATCAAAACGTGATGCAGTAGTTAAGGCTAGGAATGAATTCATGCAGTGTTGTAGAGCTATTGAATTACAAAGGATTAAAGATACTTTGATCCCTAGGTTGACCTTCCCAGGGAACAATAACTGCATGAGAGGTACAGTGAATGACTGACAAAGAGAAGGAACGATTAATTGGAAAGCAATTACTGCTTGTAAACTGTATAAAGGATGGAAATGAAACGTCATTGAATGGAGGATTCCCTTCTGTTTTTACAGAGGATCTAGTGAAGTGGTCAGGCTTGAGCGAAGCGGATATTCGCGCGTTAGGAAGTGCATGCGAACTTTTACATCCGGTGACGCAGACGAGAGAAATCTCATCAAAGATGTGGCATGCTTATCCAGGGGAGGCACACATTGGACTTTTTTCAAAATATGCTTATAAGCAGTATAGCTCCCTGATATTAGAATATGTGGACATCGACAAATTCAAAAAGGTTTGCGATGAATTGGCAAAACCTTTTTATCAGTTGTATTCTGGTAATTTTCCAGAGTATCCGGTAAGTGAAGCGGCTGGAACACCAGATATTTTCTATCAACTGATGCGCTTATTCGTAGAATGCTTCGTGGCAAGTATTCATGAAGTTCAAAAGATGGGCTTTGAGTGGGATGTCATCAAGGAGATGTTGGACTTTCCTTTGACGATGGAGCGATTCAAGGAATTGGAAGAACTTACCAAGCATTGATAGATAACTTGAAAATAAGCATCATGCGGTTTATAATTGTATCGAAATGATTTATATATAGATAATTTCGAGAGGAAAATAAACCGTGAGTTTGTATTTTAAACTTTTAAATAAGCCAGTTTTTTCAATTGAGGATGTAAATAAATATTATGGCAATCTTAACAGTGCGCGAAGCGCAATCCAGCGACTGATGAAGTCTGGAATGGTGGTTAAGATCCGCAGTAATATGTATACCTGCGTAAATGGTGAGAATGGGATGCCTGTCGCCAATCGTTTCCAAATTGGTAGCAGCATTAATGATGGCGCATGTATTTCTCATCACACAGCAATGGAATACTATGGTATCACGAACCAGGTTTTTTATGATGTATACGTAACGTCTAACACTAGATTTAATGCGTTTGAATTCGATGGGTATCGATATCACCATGTTTTTTCTAAAACTTCTAGTGGGATTACGCATGAGGAGTATTCTGGTGGGATTGTGGTTTCTGACAAAGAACGAACGGTTCTTGATAGCATTAAGGATATTGATAAGATTGCAGGTATTGAAGAGGTCTCTGACAACGTAAGTGATATTGGGCGTCTCGATGAGGGAAAGCTGCTTTTATATCTTGAACAGTATGACAACCAGTTTTTGTATCAAAAGGCGGGCTATTTTTTGAGCAAGGATATCAACAAGCATGGGTTGTCGGACGCTTTTTTTGAGGAGTGTCATAGTAAGATTGCCAAAAGCAAGCGATATCTTACAAAAGAGGCTTCTGGTGGAGTGTATGACGCACAGTGGCAACTTGTTGTGCCAGACTATATTGATCATATGAAAAATGGAGAGCTATTAGATGCCGACATATAATAAGCAAGTATTGGAAGTTGAATCCAAGAAATATGGGTTTAAGAGAGATACTTTTGAGAAGGTGGTACGGCTTAGACGTATTCTTGAATTTATTAATAGTAATGATTTCTTGTGTAGCCATCTTTGGCTTAAAGGTGGAACGGCAATTAATCTTACGGTTTTTAATCTACCTAGACTGTCTGTTGATATTGATATGGATTACCATCCAAATGATAGCAAACTGGCTATGGAAGAAACGCGTGCCAGAATCAAAGATATACTTATGGAATACATGATTTCTGAAGGTTATTCTTTGGCGGAAGATTCTAGATATATGCATAGTCTAGATGGATTCCATTTTCAGTATACGAATGCCGGCGGTAATAGGGATGCAATTAAGATTGAGATTAATTATTCCCTTCGGGCTCATGTTTTTGAGCCGGTTGAAGTAAGCGTTATTCCTAGAGTGTTTGACGAGACTATGAAGATTAAAACGATGAACCCTATGGAAATATTTGCCACTAAAACCAACGCACTTTTGAATCGTGCAGCAGCTCGAGATCTATACGATTTTGTGAATATGATTGATGCTGGTTTATTTGAGAATGATAGAGAGTTATTCAAGAAGACGATAATCTTTTATGCAAGTATTTCTGCGGTAACGATTAACAAGGATTTTGATACTTCAGAAATAGATTGGATTGATTTCGGGAAGATTAAACGAGAGTTATTTCCTGTGATTGAGGTCAAGGCAAATTTTGACTTAGAAGGTATGAAGGAAAAGTCAAAATCGTATATTAGGAATCTTATGATTCTTACGGATTCTGAAAAAGAATACCTGGAAAAATTCGAAGCGAAACAGTATCATCCAGAACTGCTATTTGAGGATGAAGAAATTGTTGAGAGAATCAAGAATCATCCAATGGCAATATGGAAGTGTAGGTAGTTTTGACTCCCCGGGACGGGGTTAGTGGTTCATTGTATCCCCACAAGTGCAATGAACCACTAACCCCGTCCCGGGGAGTCAATTTTTTTGCAACCTTTTTCCAAGTTCCGGGGTATTACCTGTATAGGGAGGTAGATGCTATGCCACAAGAACTATCTGAGATGCGAAGAAGTCTGTATCAGTTGCAGGCCAGACTGAAAGAATTGTTTCTGGACCGGAAGAACCAGGCGGAGAAGTATCAGTCTTTTGCTGCGTCCTTACAGGAAATGGAGCAGATGACGGAGAAATACTATACGCCGGATGAAAATGGGGATTATCCGCCGGTGAGCGAGCAGGAGCTGGCCGAGATTCAAAAACAATATGAGAAGCTGCTTAGTGCTTGTAATGCAGCGGATGCACTACTGAAGGAGGAAGCGGTTGCTTCCAGGGTTGATTCGATGGCTTCCATTGTGGAAGCGGTAAGGGATGTAGCAATACGGGATTTGTCTGCCCTTCAGGTGGTGCAGGCCAATGATGTACTCTCTTTACCGGAGCTGATTTCCCAGGCAAGAACTTATACGGTAGATATCGGGGAAGGTGCCCTTCCGGAGAACTCCCATGTGACGAACTTAAGCGTTCCTATGCAATACGAGATCGACCAGCAACAGACGCAGGGACATTTTGTGCCAAGAGGAAGCTTCGTTCATGACAATAGTAGCCTTGGGGCTATCGCCGATTCCTTAGCGAAGAAATATCCGAATTTTACAGTCGTGTTGGATAAAATACGGAATTTCGATGTGAAGCGTCTCGACCCGACCCATCCGGATGCGGTGACTTTTTATACAGTGAATACAGCAATGTCAACTTCTGCCCAATACAAAGGGGAAGAAGCGATGATCGAGGAAGTCAAACAACGTGTGGAAGCAAATGCCAAGAGTTTTGCAAAAAATGAGAATCAGTACAAGGCCTATGTTGAAAAGGTGTTTTCCGAGGAGTTGATGAATTTACGGGCTCGTCGGGAGTTCGAACAACTTGGTGTTCCGGGAGATGAAATCGAACGGTTATTTACCGAATATGATGAAATCAATGTTTTTTTCCATGAACTTGGAACCCACATGAATCAATTGGCATCGGCCCGTCGGAAGTATATGAATCCCGAGGAAGGATTGGGGCTATCCGAAGATTCCAATGTGGATAAGCGGGATATTGCCGTTTATACGGTGTCCAAGTTACTTGGCAAGGAGTCTTTGGTTCCGGAGGCGAAGCCGCTTCTGGTGCTAAAAAATGGCAAGACCGTGGCAGGAACCTTCGTGGAGGATCCTTCCGGCATCAATCCTCTGGATATCGGAGCACACCGGGAGGAGGTGGCCGAATACGGATTTGAGAATTATAACAATCCGGCGGCATTCGATGATATTGCAACGCTACAGGTTTTGGACTTCATCTGTGGCAATGTGGATCGAAATGTAGGCAATTTGCGGCTGAATTTTGACGAGAGTACGAAGAAGCTTGTAAGCGTCAAGGGCGTCGGAAATAGTTTTACTTTCGGAACAAAGGTACCGGAGGATGCACCTTCTAATCTGGGAGTCATTGGCTTAAAGACTGCAACGAATATTCTGGCAATGACCAAGGATAGTCTGACCTTCGCCTTGAAAGGGTATGGGCTAAGTCCACAAGAGATGGAAGCTGCCTGGGAGCGGACCATGCTTTTGCAGGAGGAGATTCGAAAGGGAATTGAGCATTATACCGGAGCGAAGGATTCCTCCTTGGATAAGGGATTCCTTCGGGTCGTTGGACCGGAGGAGTGGAAAAATTATAACCTCAATCAGCTTGCCGAGCTTGGCGACAACCAGTTCAAGGTGATTGCCAACATGGATAAGCTCATTGCAGAGCATGCCAAAGAGGCGAAACATACAAAGCGAATTATCGAGTCAAATTCCCAAATGAATAAGTTTCTAAAACAAGAACCGCCTGCACCGTTAAAAGCGGTGCCAATCGGAAACGGCCTGGAGAAAATCGATAACCTGGGCGTGAAGTTGTCAAGCCCGTTCAAATTAGCTACGGATGTGAATGCTCTTCCGAAGATCGCCGGGACCAAGACGGTTCGTTACGGGTTGGAGTTCGATGTGAATGGCAAAACTCAGCAGGGATTTTTTACACCGGTTACAGTTGTGAACGAGCGAAGAGAAATCAATCGTATTATGGATGATATGATATCGATTTATCCGGAGTACGAAGTGGAATTGGAACGCATGCGACAGAGCTTCCTGGTGGATCCGGACCTGCTGGAGGGTATCAAAGCGTTATACTACGATATCAATAAAATACCGCTGGAGGGCATGGGTATTTCCAAAGAAAGAGCAGGGGAATTACGGCAGGATAAAGCGTTCGGGCAAATGCTGGTAAATATTAACGAACGTGTAAATATGTCACAGAACAATTTGAGGAATTATCGGAACTTTGGCGTAGATGAGGGGGCTTCCATTGACCAGCGCAATGTGGCCATGACCAATGTGGCTACCCTTTGTGGAGTTCCGGAACTCTTGGCGAAATCTTCCAACGTCCAGATGCAGATTGGAAATCGCCTGGTAGACGGCATTTTTATGGAGAAGGCGGAAGGCTTCGATGTTCTTCGGATTAATCCGAGAGATCCGATTACCAAATTTGAAGACAGCGCATTTGAAAATGGCGCCGGTTTGAAGAGTCTTGCAGAGTTACAGGTCTTGGATTATTTGTGTATGAATATGGATCGTCATGAAGGAAATATGCTGTATCAGTTTTCCGATGACAATCCCCCGAAGTTGATGGCGGTGGTGGGAATTGACAATGATTTTTCCTTCGGTACCAGAGATCCGGGGAAGGATGTTTCCTATCAGGTCACATCCATTGAGAATATCGACGTTATCTCGGAGCGTATGGCCAAGAGCATTGGTGAAATGAATCCGGAGATGTTGGCACAGACCCTGCGTGATCAAAAGATTGGAAATAACGAAATCCTTGCTGCGCAGGAACGTTTGGCCCGTTTGCAGACAAGAATCAAGCAAGAGAAAATTAAGATTGTGCCGGACGATAAATGGGATTCATATACCCTGAACCAGTTGGTACGTACTTCGAGTAATAATATTTTTGCAAGAGTGAAGAACCATGCGTTGAAACTGCGAGATGATGCAAAAAATTTTGCTGTTACTCATTACGATCCAATTAAGTACCAAAAGGTGCAGATGGTGGAAGCTTTCGATGAGAAAGTTGTGGAAAAACACGAGAAAAAGCAGCTACAGCTGGATCAGTCCGTTGCGAAGTTACAGAAGGAATTCGAAGCGCGGGCCAAGGCCATCAAAGAGGCAGAAGCCGATATCAAGAATGACATGAAGACCATGTTGGAAGGCAAGGCGGTGATTCCGTTGCAGTCCGGTGCAGATCTGCTCCGTGATACGGCTACCGTGACAACCCAGGTGAATGAACTGTTGGATGCCAACGACCCATTCTATATTCGTTCCTCGAAGCAGTATCGATTGCTGAAGCAGAAGGCGAAGGAGTTAGATACCTATGTGAAGACGATTCAGAATCGTGAGGAGAATCCGGGGATTCCGACAGTAGAGGAGAAGACCGTTCTATCACAGAAGCTTCGGGAATTGGATACGAAGGTGGCGGAATATGTCAATTACAAAGTGGATTCCGTAGGTGGCCGGGAGGAGAAGTTCAATGACTTAGAGAGTAAGCGTATCTTATCGGTAAGAGCCTCCGGTTCCCTGGTGAAGTCCGTCCTTACGATTTGTGAGCACAATGCGCGGATGGAAAACTTTCAGAGAAACAGTTCGGATATCATGGCGCGGCGAAGAGATGATGCCACCCAGGAACTGGAAAATGCCCAGGGTGAGCAGCTTGTGGATGCTGTGGCAAGGCGGCTTTACTATGATATTGTCATGAATGTAGATGGATTAGGAGAGCGGCGTAGGACGGCACTACTTAAGGAAACGGAAGACGCCGGAATCAAACAGATCAAAGAGACGGAAGCTTTCAAGCAGATTATGTCGATGGATCATAAGGAACTTGTGGATATGGCCAATAACAAATTAGAGAAAAGTCTGTATCAGCAGTACCTCAAGGAGATGGCGGCACATCCGAACAAGAAAAATGTTCCGGGTGGGAACCGGCCACAGCAACAGCCGCAAGTTGCGCCACAGAATCCAGATAATGGTCCGATAATTCCACAACATTAATCTACAAGCGGGAATTAATACCACAAAAATAACAATTAGCTTTGCTAATTGTTATTTTTTTTGTTACAGTACAGTTCTTCGAGCAAAGGAGGAAAAATTTATGAGAGATTTAACAATCAATAGTGTTCGAGCGGGCCGCCCGGCCTGGAGTATATTTTTAAACACGGTCCTATTAATTATTTTATTATGTAACAGCTATAGCAAGAGCTATGCAATGTCCATCGAGACAGACTTCATTGAGAATACGGAAGTCTTAGGGGACATTGTGGAAGAGATTGAAATCGCCAACGTGGAAGAGCGGGAGGAAGTTGCTTCTACGGAATATGCGATACCAAATAGTTACGTTCATCCGAAGACAGGGAATCTGATGATTTACAATGGCGGTAAGACCTTAGAGCGTACCAGCAAGATTACCTACGGTGAAGCCGGAGAACTCAATCGCCTGGCATCCCCGGATACGGATGGTTTTATGAAGTTGGATAATCGGTACCTGATTGCGGTTGGAAGCAGATTCGGAACGAAGATTGGACAGTACCTGGATTTGGTGCTGGAGAACGGCGTTGTGATTCCTTGCATTATGGGTGATTTGAAGGCAGATCAAGATACGGATCTGACCCATACCTTCACCTATCACTCCAGCTGCTGCAGTGAGTTTATTATAGATGAGCATACGATTCGCGCCGATATTTTCGAGCGAGGCAATGCTTCCTTGAAGATGTCCCTGTGGGATTCTCCGGTGGTAAGCATTATCGTATATGAGCAGTATTATGAAGCGGCCTAAGGCCGCTTTTTTTGACCCCCCGGGACGGGGTTAGTGAGTCATTGTACGCATATAGATACAATGAACCGCAAACCCCGTCCCGGGGAGTCATTACAGATTTATTTCGCCCCATTTTTTTAGCTCCAGAAGAATCGGGATGAGGGTGTGGGCCTTGGGAGTCAGGGAATACTCCACCCGCACCGGCATCTCGTCGTACTGGGTGCGCTTCACCAGGCCGTCCTCCTCTAAGTCCTTTAAGGACTGGGCTAGCATGGTGTTGGTGATGCCGTAGACGGATCGCTTCAAATCGCCGTAGCGGATCACGTCGCTGTTGTCGATGACACAGAGAATCATAATCTTCCACTTGCCGCCTACAATGTTAATGACTTTTTTTAATCCACAGCCTTCTCCTGCGATGTCGTCGCAGAGGGGCTCTTTTTTGTTTCTTCCCATACTCAGTTTTTCCTTATTAGGTTTGTTATTTTTGCGTACTTGATATATTTTTTGTACCACTTATAATAAACCCGTTCGTATGAAAAAGCAATGTGGAAAGGTGTGAAGGAATGGCGAGACGTAGAGCGAACCCGCGGCGGCGGGACTGTGTGGCCTGCGGCGTGTGTGTGCTGCAATGCCCGAAGGGTGCGATTCGTGTGCATCGCGGATGTTATGCGGTGGTAGATGAGCAGCTGTGTGTGGGTTGCGGCCTATGCGGGCAGGCTTGTCCGGCGGATGCGATTGATTTGTTGGAATTGAAACAGGAGGGTAACAATGGCAACAACTAAGAAAAAAACACATTGGTACCAGTATCTGTGGATTTGGTCCATCCTATATTTTGCCCTGGGTTTCTTCAATATACTATTTGCCTGGTTGGGGCTGATTGATTTTATTCTGCCGCTGATTTTTGCTATCGTTGGTGGGAACAAGTGGTTCTGCAATAACATGTGCGGCAGAGGCCAGCTGTTTTGGGTGCTTGGCCGTAACTTAAAGTGCTCCAGGCGCAAGCCGGCGCCGAAGTGGCTGTCCTCCAAGTGGTTCCGCTATGGATTCTTGACCTTTTTTATGACCATGTTCGGAAACATGATTTTTCAAACATACCTGGTGTTCTCCGGCGCGGGAACCTTAAGGAAGGCCATCAAGCTATTCTGGACCTTCCGCGTGCCGTGGAAATGGGCGTATAATGGTAGTGTGTTCCCGGATTGGGTGGCGCAGTTCGGCTTCGGGTTCTACAGCCTGATGCTGACGTCCACACTGATTGGGCTGATTGTGATGGTTTTGTATCGTGAACGTACCTGGTGTTCCTTCTGCCCGATGGGCACCATGACCCAGGGAATTTGTCAGTTGAAAGCAAGAGGTGATCGTGATGACAATGGAAGATAGAGCTGAGTTTGCAGCACATTTGAAGGCATCGGGACAGTGCAACTGCACCCAGTCCGTGTTGATGGCCTTCGAGGATAAAATGGAGATGTCCCAGGAAGAGCTTAGCAAGCTGTCCGCCGGATTTGCAGCCGGCATGGGATGTATGGAGAGCACTTGCGGCGCCTTGATCGGTGCGGTGATGGTGGCCGGTAATATCACCGGTGGCCAGGGTACGCCACGGTTTTCCAGGGAGCTTGTGAACAATTTCCGGGAAAAATGCGGCGCAACTATCTGCAAGGATTTGAAGGGCGTTGCTACCGGCGTGGAGCTGTGCCCATGTCCGCAGTGTGTGAAAAACGCAGTATTGGCAGTAGGCGAAGTTCTCGGCGAGTAAAATGACTCACAAACCCCGTCCCGGGGGTTCAACTAGAAGCGTAGAAACGGCTATGGAAATTACTTCCATAGCCGTATTGTTTTTAATAGTTTTTCTTTTTCGCTGTCGCTAAGTTTGGCGATTTCCTCAAGAAGAGCATGATCTAATGCATTGGATTTATATGTTGGCTCAAGTTGACCGACAAGTGAATCTAAGGATACGCCCATAAGCTTTGCATAATAAATAAGGATGCGAAGGGACATGGCTGTTCGTCCATTTTCTACATTACTAATATAACCAGGGGTAACATCTAATTCGGAAGCAACTTGTCCTTGTGTTAATCCTAGATCAATTCTGTATGACTTAATTAATTCTCCGTAGTTGTCGTTCATAGGAAAACCTCCTTTTTAATAGTATACATATTATACAATAAGTATTGCTTTGAAGTAAATATACTGATAGTATAATAACACAATGAAAAGTATATGATTGGATATTGACAAAAAGAGATCACGGAGATACAGTAATGATAGAAAAAATAGAAAATGGTATCATTGATAATAGCGCATGCGATGAAACTGATGTGGACAAAGAAGCAATAGAACAGTATCTATCGGAAGTGAAGTCAGCGGTTAGAAATAATCGATATCGGATAGATAGAAATAGTAAGCGACAAGCGAACATCAATCTTTTTCTTGATTATGTAATCGACGAAGCGAAAGCAAAAGAAATCATCTTGAGTTTGACTGTTATGGATTTTTCTAAGATTTTACGGAATGAACACAAGGGATTCGAGCATGAAAGGCTATATGTATTTGGCAAGGATGTTAGGCTTTTGGAAAGAAGTGGGACAAAAGAGCGGACAGTGTCACTATATATCAAGTTTAATAAGCTAGAGGATTGTTATGTGATTGTTATCTCATTTCATGAGCAGAGATATCCTTTGACGTATTATTTCAGGTGATTAGTTGAGAGGTGTTGTTATGACCGTAAAGAGTAGATGTGATTTTTGCATTGAATGCAGAAAACAGACAGAGTATATGCTGCAGAAGAAGAAGATTGTAAAGACTGTGAGGGATAAGGAGTATACATTCGAAATTACTGTTGCGGTTTGTTCTGAATGTGGAGAAGAAATGAGCATTCCGGGACTTTTGGATGTGAATGTTCAAGAAGTTGATGCGCAGTTTAGGGCGGCAGAAGGACTAATCTCAATTGCCGATATCAAAAAACTAATGGAGATTTATAAGATTGGAAAGGCACCGCTTTCTCTGGCCCTTGGATTTGGAGAAGTAACAATTCCACGGTATTTGGAAGGACAGATACCGTCAAAAGAGTATTCAGATATCATGAAGTCTGCATTGAGTTCACCATCTTATATGAAACAAAGATTGAGCGAGAATAAAGGAAAATTGACGGATGCTGCCTACAAAAAGGCAATTGCAGCAGTGGATAGTATCAATCGTCTTTTTTCCGTTTCCAATCAGATGCTTCGTGTGATTGCATATATTTTTAAGAGTTTAGAAGAAGTTACTCCTCTTATGCTTCAGAAGCTGCTTTACTTTATTCAGGGTATCTATTCAGCGTTGTATGGAGAACCTCTATTCGTAGAAGAATGCAGGGCATGGATACATGGACCGGTTTATCCGGAGGTGTATGAGCTGTTTAAGGATTTTAAATATAATCCAATCGATGATGTTCGTTTTGCACTCTTTGAAGGTATGGAAACCGGGCTTACGGCTCAAGAAAAGAGAGTGGTTGACCTCGTCGTGAATACATTTGGAATGTACGGTGGAAAGACATTGGAGAAGATTACCCATAATGAAACGCCATGGATAGAGGCGAGGAATGGTTATGAAGAAGGTATTCCTTCTAACGAACTACTGTCGAAAGAGCAGATTATGAATTACTACATTTCAGTGAGTCAGAAATATGATATTTCCACAGAGAAAGGGCTACGACTTTATATTCATGACATGCTTGATATTACATAAAATGACTCGCTAACCCCGTCCCCCTGAGTCATTGTTGTATTTCAAACAAAATAAGGGACAAGCGTGAAAGATATTCAACATCTATTGCAAAAAAAATGTTGGATGATAATATATTCTTATGAAATTTTGAGTAATGTTGGGGAGTATATATGCGACAGGTTATTATTGCATTAGATATCTTTAGTTTGATGGTATCTTTGCTTGTGCTCTATGGCAATATTTTCGAGATTAAGGATAAAAGGGAACGGAATCGCAGCTATAGTGCTTGTGTCTTCTTAGTGGTGATCGGACAGATCTTCGACTTGGCGGCCTGGCTGATGGATGGCCGGGAGGATTTGCATAGACTTCATGCTATCGTTATCTATTTCTGCTATATCATGGGATTTGTGATTGCAGTGTTTTTTCTCTATTATCTGTGGTCGTTGATTGATGAGAATAAGAAGCTATCCCGCTGGACCGTGATCCCGGTGATTTCCATTGCGGGTCCGTATTGTGCCTTCATTACGGTGCTGTGCCTGATGGGCAAAATCTATCGCGTAGAGAACGGACATTATGTGATTGGAGATTGGTACCCGATTAGCCAGTTGTACACGGTACTGTGTATGATCTGGGCAGTGGTATTGATTCTATATTATGCTACGGAATTAGGCAGACGGAAGGTCATCGCCTGCTTTAGCTATATTATTATGCCGGCGGCTTCCGTGATTCTGCATTTTTTCTACCCGGATGTATCCTTCTCCTATGTGGCCTTCGGATATGCGGTCCTTGTGGTGTATATCATGGTTCAGGCAGAGCAGGAGCGGGAATTCAAGACCAGAGAGAACACCCTGATCGAGGCGTCCACCAGAGATTCCTTAACGGGGCTTTACAATCGCCGTGCTTATGACATGGCTTGTACCCAGATGAAAAAATTCGATACCGTGGGTATTATTTTCTGCGATGCCAACGGCTTAAAGCGCACCAACGATGCCCAGGGTCATGCGGCGGGAGACCGATTGTTGTTAACCATCGCCAATGGACTGATTGATATCTTCTCCAGAAAACAGGTCTTCCGGATCAGCGGTGACGAGTTCGTGGTGATTTGTCCGAACATGCCTTACGAGACCTTCCATGCACAGATGATTTCCTTAGGCGCCTTCGTCCGTCGTTCCGGAATGCCGATTGCCTCCGTGGGCGAAGCTTACGGCAGCGGTGTGGAAATCCACCAGCTGGTGAAGGAAGCGGAACAGCAGATGTACTTAGATAAGGAACAGTTCTACGCCGACTACCCGAAGATGGAGCGCAGAAGCCGATAACGCTTCACTAAAAAAATGACACCAAAACGATAAAAGAAACCTTATTTTTAAGGTTTCTTTTTTTTATGTTTAAACGGGGTGAAATTAATGAAAAGAAAAGGATGGATTGCAGTGGGATTACTTGCTGCAGCAATAGGAACAACAATTGGAATGAAACTATATACGGACCGAAATGCATTCAAAGACTATCATTCAACGACACTTGGCCAGCAGGTCTACGTGTTTGCACCAACGGATGACATGGAAAAAATCCAGGCGATTGTGGACGACATTTTTGCCAAGCAAGAGCAAAACCAGTTCGGAAGCGAGCGCTACGCCTTATGCTTCCTGCCGGGAGAGTATCCCGAGCTGGATGTGAAGGTGGGCTATTATACCCAGGTCATTGGACTTGGAGCCAAGCCAACGGATACCCGCATCGGTAAGGTGGAGTGTGATGCTAAGTGGCTAGGGGATGATCCAAACAACCACAATGCTTTGTGCAATTTCTGGCGCAGTGTGGAGAACTTGGAAGTCACCGGCAATACCATGTGGGCGGTGTCCCAGGCAACCGATATGCGACGGGTGCAGGTGGACGGTGCACTGTATCTGCACGATGAGCATGGCTGGGCCAGCGGCGGATTCTTAGCCAATTCCAAGGTGGAATCCATGATCGATTCCGGCTCCCAGCAGCAATGGCTCTCCCGGAACAATACCTATCGTACCTGGATGGGACAGAACTGGAACATCGTCTTCTGTGGAGACAGCGAAGATGGTCTGCCAAACGGCACCTGGCCGATGTTCTCTTATACCAGAGCAGATGGAGTGGAGAACATGCGGGAGAAGCCATACGTGATCTACGACGAGAAGGAAGGCTTCGTCTTGATTCGACCGGAGGTCCGCACCACGATCGAAGGTTATGACTGGGACAGCGATGTGGCCGAGCAGCGGATTCCGCTGAAGGATTGTTATGTTGCAACTCCAACAGATACCGCTGAGACCTTGAATGGTGCCCTTTCCGAAGGGAAACATATCCTCTTCACACCGGGCATCTATGAATTGGAGGAGGCCCTACAGGTAAAAAATGACAACACGGTACTTCTTGGCCTTGGCCTTGCAACCTTAGAACCTGTCAATGGGAATGCCTGCGTAGAGACAGCGGCAAGCGGAGTTACCGTAGCAGGATTGCTCTTCGATGCAGGAACAGAAGAATCGGAGTATCTGGTTCATGTTGGAGAAACAACCAATGACCCAACCAACCCAATTCTCTTGGCAGATACCTACTATCGGGTAGGAGGAGCAAAAACAGAGAATACCGCAGTAGAGACCGCCTTAGTGGTGGATGCAGATGGTGTGGTAGGGGATAACCTGTGGATCTGGAGAGCAGATCACGGCGACGGGATTGGTTGGAATAACAACACTTCCAATCATGGCATCCGAATCAACGGAGATGATGTCACCATGGTGGCCCTGATGGTGGAGCACTTCCAGAAGGAACAGACCATCTGGAACGGCCAGAGAGGTAAGTGCATTATGTACCAGAGCGAAGTACCGTACGACATTCCGGAAGGCGTAGCTAGTTCTTCCTTCGTAGTAGAAGAGGGCGTTACCGATTTTACCGGAATCGGCATTGGTATCTATCTATATAACCGGGATGCGGCCATTCCGTTGGAATCCGCCATGACGGTTCCGGATGCACCGGAGGTTCGCATTGAACACATCATTGATGTGATGCTTGGCAACAGCCACCCGGGCATCCACCATGTCATCAATGCTGCCGGCGGCAGTGTGATGCATACCGGGGAGACCCAGAAAGTGTTGCAGTACTGCAACGGAGAATGGAAATAGGAGTAATTGGAAACATGGAAACAACCTTTACAATCGACAATCCACAGAAGGTAGCGGGCTTATATTTTCCGCTATGTTCCGAGACAGGACTGAAGTCTTGCATTACCCCGAACCTGGGTGGTGATGCCAAAATCGACCAGAACCACTTCCTCTTGGAACCGGTGAGCATTGAGAATTTGAATAATAACCGTTCTACCCGTAACTTCTGGGTGGAGACGGAAGCGGGCCTATGGTCTGCAACCGGCGTATCTGCGCCCCAGGAAGCAGCCCGCTATACCGAGGAGGAGACCTCCCGCTTAGAGGCCGGCATCCTCTATCACAAGATGCACCGTAGCAACAGTCGCATGGAATTATCCTCCGAGATTCTCTCTTTTGTTCCATATGACGGCAACTACGAAGTCCATCAGGTCACCATTCAAAATATCAGTGACCGGCCACGGAATGTTCGATTTACAACAGCCATCCCAATGTATGGTCGCAGTGCGGACAACATCCGTGACCATCGCCATGTAACGTCCTTGCTGAATCGTATGGAAGTCACGGAGTACGGTGTGCGTAATACCCCGACTCTGTCCTTTGATGAGCGTGGACACCAGCCGGGAGACAGCGTCTACTACGTGGAGGGCATCTGCGAGGACGGAAGCAAGCCGGTGGACTGCTGTGGCGTATTGGATGACTTTATCGGAAGTGGAGATTTGACTTGGCCCGAGAGCCTGGTGTGCCACAAGGAAGATATCTGGCAGCATGCCGGGGAAGCCACCGAGGGACAGGAAGTCATCGGTGCCCTGCGTTTTGCCGCTACCATCTTAGCGCCGCAAGAGAAAAAGACCTATATCATCGTCATCGGAATTGCATCCGATGCTTCCGAAATAGAACAGACAAGATCCCGTTGGATGGGTATGGAATCCGTTGCATCCTCCCTACAGGCAACCATCGACCATTGGGCAGCCCTAGCCCCGATTCGAATCCATACTGCCAATCCACAGTTTGATTTCTTCTTCACCTGGGTAGGAGTACAACCGGAGCTTCGACGAATCTTCGGTTGCTCCTTCCTGCCTCATCATGACTACGGTCGTGGAGGCAGAGGTTGGAGAGATTTATGGCAGGATTGCTTAGCGCTTCTTATCATGCATCCGGAGCAGGTCCGCGATATGCTAATCGCCAACTTCGCCGGTGTACGAGAGGACGGCACCAACGCCACCATCATCGGAGAGGGCCTTGGCAACTTCAAGGCAGACCGGAACGGCATCTCCCGTGTCTGGATGGATCACGGCATGTGGCCTTGGATGACCATGCAGTTGTATATCCATCAAACCGGAGACGAAGCCATCCTCTTAGAGGAACAGGGCTATTTCGAGAGTGACAAGAAGGAAACTCTCTTAGAGCATTTGATTTTACAGAACAAAGCCGCTTATGCCAAGCGCGGCGAGCATGGCATGCTGCGCCTTCTGGATGCGGATTGGAACGATGCCCTGGATTTGGCCGGAGAGCGTGGGGAGAGTACCGCTTTTTCCAATGCCTATGCAGCTAACCTGATTAGCCTTGGCAAAGAGATCCTGCACTTAGCCGAGCGTTACCCGGATAAGAATATCCATACGGCAGAAGGCGAGGAGCTCATCGCTATGGGACGTCGCCTCCAGGAAGAAATCCGTGCCAAGGAATGGTTAACGGATGGCTTCTTCAACAGTTACTACGACAATGACGGCAACGCCCTTGCCGGTGGCCAGATGATGTTAACCGGCCAGGTATTCGCCATTATGGGCGGCACCGCCACCGAGGAGCAGATTGCTTCCATTGTTACCATGGCAGACCGCCTGCTCTACGACGAGTCCTGCGGTGGCTATCGACTGAATACCAATTTCCACGAGGTGAAGATGAACATGGGTCGCCAGTTCGGCTTCGCCTACGGGGAAAAAGAGAACGGTGCGGTGTTCTCCCATATGGCAGTGATGTATGCCAACGCCCTGTACAAGAGAGGTCATGGCAAGGAAGGCTATAAGGCCTTAGAAGCCCTGTTCCGCCAGTCCATGAATTTTACCGTATCCCACATCTACCCGGGCATTCCGGAGTACTTCGGTCGGGGCGGCAGAGGACTCTATCATTACCTGACGGGAGCTGCAAGCTGGTATCTCCTTACGGTGGTCCAGGAAATGTTCGGTGTGAAGCCATGTTACGGCCAGATGGAGATTCATCCACAGCTACTGCCGGAGCAGTTCGACAGTGACGGCATGGCCAGCATTACCTTACCGTGGCAGGGTGCGATGCGTCGCATCACCATTCATGCCGACGGAACAAGCACAATGGAAGAAGTATAGGAAGGAAGAAAAAAGATGAAAGAATTTCGCATAGACACATACGGGAAGAAAAGCACATTTGCCAGCTTCCTGCCGGGCATCGCGGGAATCCACGGAATTCCCATCTGGTGCTACTACGTAAACCGCGGACAGGCCGTGTGCAGCTTCGGTGTAGAGAACAAGGATCACAGCATCATGGAGTTCTACCCGGCCCATACCGCTTATCAGAACGTGAAGCGTACGGGATTCCGTACCTTCCTGCAGGTAGACGGAACCTATCGGGAAGCCTTCGCCGATGAGAACATTGCCCACGCTATGGATATTGAGATGAACGTATTATCCGTATCCGAGGAAGATGCTGTTGCAACCCGTGTCAGCTACTTCGTATTGCCGGAGGAGCGGATCGGTGCCCTGGTACGTAAGGTCACCTGGGAAAATACCACAGATCAGCCGCTGAACCTTGCCTATGTAGATGGTATGCCGGCGCTGATTCCTTATGGGGTGAGCTTGGATAGCATGAAAAACATGGCCCAGCTCTCCAAAGCCTGGATGCAGGTGGAAGAGGTGGACAGTCGTGTGCCGAAGTTCCGGGTACGTGCGTCCATGGCAGATACCGCCAGCGTACAGGAGATTTCCGGTAGCAACTTCGCCCTTGGCGTGGATAGCAACGGCAATTTGCAGCAGGTGGTTGTGGATAACGACGTGTTATTCGATTACGACCAGTCCCTTGAGACGGCAGTGGTATTCAAGGATGGGGGATTAGAGGAAGTCTTGTCCCGTCGTCAGAATACCTCCAACCTGGTACCGGGTTGCTTCTTCGTTGGAAATCAAACATTACAGCCGGGAGAATCCTATACCTTATATGAGCTCTATGGTCAGGTGGAATCTCCGGAGATCTTGGAGGCATTCCTTGCAAGCCATACCTTAGACGGGGCATATTTCGAAGCGAAGTTAGCCCGTGCCAGAGTCTTAACGGAAGAACTGACGGACTGTATCGATACCCATACCGCCAACGAGGCTTTTGATGCCTACACCCGATATACCTACATGGACAACGTGCTCCGTGGTGGCCTTCCAATCGAGTTGGGAGAAGATAAGACCTTCTACGTATATTCCAGAAAGCACGGCGACTTAGAGCGTGAGTACAATTTCTTTTCCATGTCACCGGAGTTTTTCTCCCAGGGCAACGGTAACTTCCGTGACGTGAATCAGAACCGTCGTTGTGATGTGTTCTTCCATCCCAAGACCGGACGGGACAGCATTCACATGTTCTACGACCTGATTCAGCTAGATGGCTACAACCCATTGTCCGTAGAGAAGAAGATCTATGAGTACGAGGGCAAGACGTTTACCCCAGGAGCACTCTACAAGGAATTGTTGGAAAAACATCAGAATCCTAAGGACGTGGAGAGTGAGTTCCATCGCATTATGACCGAAGCCAAGGAAGGCCTTGGCGCCAACTTCGGAGAAGGTTACTGGTGTGATCACTGGACCTACAACCTAGATTTGGTGGAAGAGTATCTGTCCATGTATCCGGAGAAGGAAGAGGAGCTCTTAACGGAGCAGCGTTATACCTACTTCCTATCCCAGGAAAAAGTCAATCCACGTGCCGCTCGCTACGAGCGCACCCCACAGGGCATTCGTCAGTATCATGCCTTGGATGAGAAGAGTAAGCGTAATACCGAGGATAAGCTGGTTCGTACCGGCATGGGCCATGGCACCGTATACCGTGGCAGCCTCTTAGAGAAGTTATTGGTGCTTGCCGCTACCAAGTTCGCTACCATTGACCCTTACGGCATGGGAATCGAGATGGAGGGCGGCAAACCGGGTTGGTACGATGCGCTGAACGGACTGCCGGGAATCTTTGGTTCCTCCATGTCAGAATCCTATGAACTGCAGCGCATGCTTACCTACCTTGACCACGCCCTGGGTCTGGAGCGGGAAATTCCTATTTTCGTGGAGTTAGAGGAATTCCTTCAGACCCTTCACAGGGTGGTGGCTGCCCAGCTTCCGGAGATTGCCGGTGGAGAGCGCCTGTTGCACTTAGACTTCTGGAACGGCATTAACGATGCCAAGGAAGCTTATCGGGATCGCGTCTACGACGGTATTTCCGGTGAGGTGGTTACGGTATCCACACAGGAGTTGCGCAGTATCATCGGCCAATTCGCGGAGGTATTGCAGCTTGGTATTGAGGGTGCTCTGCGCCTAGGTAACGGCTTGGCTCCGACCTATTTCTACTATGAAGTAACGAAGGATACGGAAGATGCCCAGGGTATTCATCCGACGGAATTCCTGCTGCATATGGTACCGGCATTCCTAGAAGGCCCGGTGCGTTATCTGAAGCTGCCGCTGCCACAGGAGAAAAAGAAGCAGCTCTACGACAAGGTAAAAGCATCCAATCTCTATGACACCAAGCTTGCCATGTACAAGATCAATGAGTCCTTAGAGAGTGCCAGCTATGAGCTGGGCAGATGCCGTTGCTTCACGCCGGGATGGCTGGAGAACGAGTCCATCTGGCTACACATGGAGTACAAGTATTTGTTGGAATTACTACGAAGCGGTCTCTATGAAGAATTCGTTTCCGATTTCCACAGTGCCTGTGTTCCGTTTATGGATCCGGAAGTGTATGGACGTTCTATTTTGGAGAACTCCTCTTTTATCGCAAGCTCTGCCAACCCCAACGGCAAGATCCACGGCAAGGGCTTCGTAGCACGCCTCTCCGGTTCTACCATTGAGTACATCAGCATGTGGAAGGGTATGATGTTCGGCCAGCAGCCGTTTACCATGAAGGATGCGCTGTGCTTCCACTTAGCTCCGGTGTTGCCGGCGTACTTAATCGATGAGAACCATACGGTAAGCGCAACCTTCGGCGGCAACATGAAGGTGGTATACCACTGCGACGGACAGGGCGACTTCCTGCCGGGCAACTACACCACCGAGTCCATGGACCTCTATGAAGAGGGCAAAGAGATGCGTTCCTTCCGTGGAGACACCTTGATCGGTGCGGATGCAATGGCGGTCCGTGACGGTAAAATCAAGGAATTACACGTGTATTTGTCACGAAAATAATGATACTAAAAAAATGACACCTTTTTAAAAATTGAATCATTTTTTCCCTTAAGATTCCCTCCTATAATCAAGGCATGATAAGCCAAGCACATAAAGTGCAAGATTAAAGGAGGGAATTTTAACATGAAGTTAAAAAAGCTTATGGCGATCGCATTAAGCGGAGCAATGGTTTTGTCCATGGCAGCTTGTGGATCCAGCAGCGAGGGTGGAAGCGCATCCAATGGTGAGAGCGCATCTGCTGCAAATGGGGAAGAGTCCTTAGTAGTATGGACTTTGGCATCCGATTTGAAGGATTTTGGTGCACGTTATCAGGAGAAGACCGGTGTCAACGTTGAGACCGTAGTTATCGAGCCTGCTGATTACCCAACCAAGGTTCAGACCGCATTGATGGGTGGCGAGACCGAGCCGGACATCATCGTTGGTGAGCCACAGATGTTGGAAGATTTCTATGACAACGGATTCTTCGCTGACCTTGATGAGATGGGTGCGAAGGATTACGAGGGTCAGATCGTTGATTACGTTTGGAAAGTCGGACAGGATTCCGAGGGAATTCAGAGAGCAATCTCTTACCAGATTACTCCTGCAGGAATCTACTTCCGTCGTGACATCGCTCAGGAAGTATTCGGAACTGACGATCCGGAAGAAATCGGCAAGTTGTTCGCTGATTACGACACCATTTTAGAGACTGCTAAGACCTTGAAGGATGCAGGCTACAGAATCTTCGCTTCCGATGCTGAGATCAACTACTTCTCCGGCGACAGCGCTTGGGTAGTAGACAACAAGCTCAACGTAAGTGATGCTCGTTTCGATTACATGGATCTCGTTATTGATCTGTATCAGAATGACTTAACTGCTTATGCAAACCAGTGGTCCACACCTTGGTATCAGGCAATGAGCGGAGAGGTTCCGATTCTTACCGCTGAGATCCAGAACTACGAAGATGATTCCGTTAACGTTTGGGATGCAGAAGCTTTCGAAGAGGCAACTGCTGACTTAGAGAAGACAACCGTATTCGCATTCGGTCTTCCAAGCTGGGGCGTACTTACCATGCGTGATAACGTAGGTGATACCTCCGGTAAGTGGGGCGTTTGCTCTGGACCTGCTTATGGTTTCGGTGGTGGTACCTACATCGGAATTTCTTCCTTATCTGAGAAGAAAGACCTTGCATGGGATTTCGTTAAGTTCTGTACTTTAGACGAAGAGACCGCTGACTGGTGGATTGATTACTCCGAAGGTGATACCGTTTCCCTCATCTCTGCTCTTGAGAAGCACAAAGATGATGCAAACGAAGTATACGGCGGAGAGAAGCTTTACAGCTTCTGGTTAGAGCAGGCTAAGGGAATTGATTACTCTAAGGTAACCAAGTATGACAAGGTCATCGGCGATGCTTGGGGTGCTGCAATCAGCTCCATCAAGACCGGCCAGGCTACCAAGGATGAGGCTCTTGCAACATTCTATGACACTGTTGAGTCTACCTATCCTGAAATTGAAGTAACAAGATAGTTTATTCTTCACCAATCATTCCCACTATTGGGAACCCCTAAATTATAACCAAGCCCGGAAGATTCTTTCGGGCTTGGTATATCTAAGGAAAACAGAGGTCACTATGAAAACGAATCAAGCGAATAAAAAGTTAACAAGATACAACAACTGGGGCTACCTGTTTGTTGCGCCGTTCGTAATAGTCTTCCTCATCTTCAGCGTATATCCTGTGCTTCGTACCTTGTACTTAAGCTTTACGGATCTGAAAGTAATGGGAGATGCTCACTGGATTGGGCTTGCGAACTACAAACGTGTCGTAACGGACAAGTTTTTCTGGATTGCGTTGTGGAATACCGTCCGAATCTGGGTGGTAAACATTGTCTTACAGTTGGGATTGGCCTTCTTACTGATGATGGTCTTCTCCGACGTGAAGTACAAGATGCACGGTCTTCCTGTATTCCGTGTGATTTATTACTTACCGAATCTGATTGCAGCAACATCCGTTGCATTCCTCTTCAAGACCTTATTGGATTGGAGATTCGGTACCTTCAACCAGATGCTCTCAACCATCTATCGATTGTTCGGAGCACACTATAATCCAATCGACTGGATTGGAAGTACGGCAACCGCCGGCCCAAGTATCGCTGTCATTCAGGCGTGGATGTGGTTCGGTAATTCCTTCATTATGTTGATGGCAGCCGTACAGGGTATTTCCAAAGATTACTTCGAAGCAGCAGCATTGGACGGAGCAGGTCGCTGGACCATCTTCGGACGCATTACCTTGCCGCTGATCAAGCCAATCATGATGTATGTTGCAATTACATCATTGATCGGTGGATTGCAGATGTTCGATCTGCCATTCCTTATGACGGAACCTGCCAGCGCATCCTATGGATCCACGCAGACCGTTATGATGTATCTCTATAAATTTGGATTCACCGCAGGTACCATTCAGACCGGTTATGCATCTGCTATTGCTTATGCATTGTTCTTAATTATTTTGACGGTATCTGTGATTCAGATAAAACTGTTTAACCGAGGGGAGGACTAAAAGATGGGCTTTCGAATTAAAAAAGGAGCACTATACCTGGCTCTAATCATTTTAGCTCTTGCCTGCCTGCTTCCGTTCCTACTGATGATCGTTAACGCCACCAGAAGCGGAGCAGAGATTTCCCAGTCATTTACCTTCATTCCAAGTCATTACCTGAAGGAGAACTGGGACCGATTATTCAACTATTTTAATGTATTCCTTGGTATGTGGAACAGCGTATTGGTTGCCGTTCCTGCTACCTTGCTTGGCGTATATTTCCCGGCGTTGACTGCTTACGGACTTGCTATTTACAAGTTCAAGGGCAACAAGATCATCTTCGGAGCCATCCTTGTATTTATGATGATTCCGGGACAGTTATCTTTGATTGGATTCTATCAGTTGTGTACCAAGTTGCACCTGGTAAATTCCTATATTCCGCTGACCATTCCGGCCATTGCGGCAACAGGAACCGTATTCTTTTTACGACAGTACATCATCGCAAGTGTGCCTCTGTCCCTCATCGAAGCAGCGCGTATTGATGGTGCCAACGAGTTGTATACCTTCCATCGAATCATCATCCCGATCATTGCACCGGCGATGGCAACCATGGGAATCATGGGATTCATCGGAAACTGGAATAACTACCTGTTACCAATGATTATCTTGAACAAGAACGATAAGTTCACCTTGCCTGTAATGATGGCTACATTACGTGCCTCCCTTGACATTCAGGCCAACCAGGGTGCGATTTATCTGGCAGTTGCCTTATCCGTTATCCCAATATTGATGGTATTCTGCTTCTTCTCAAGATACATCATCAGCAGTATTTCTGCCGGAGCAGTCAAAGGATAAAAAACACTGAAAAAACATCGAAAAGCTGTTGGAAGGCTCTCCTCTCTAACAGCTTTTTGGTGTAAAATGAGGGTACTTGCTACGGGCAAATACCATAAAGAAAAAGAGGAAATGCATGTGAAGGGGAAACTTTCATTATTTTTGGCCATGACCATGGGACTTGGACTCCTTGGGGGATGTGCACCAAGTACACCGGCAAAAGAGGGACAGTCGACGGATGAAAAAGAGCCGATTACCTTGGACTGGTATGTGAACTATTCCTGGTTTACTACGGGCTGGGGGGAGAACTTAGTCTCCAAAACCATTACGGAGGAGACGGGAGTTTCGGTGAATTTCATCACTCCCATGGGCAATGAGACCAACAAACTAAATACCCTGATTGATTCCGATTCCCTGCCGGATATTGTCACCATCGGATGGTGGGAGCCGCAGCTCCAGGAAATGGTCAGCGGCAACATGGTCTATCCGCTAAATGTATTGGCAGATGAGTATGATCCGACCTTCTATGAGGTGACGGATGAGACGGTGCGGGATTGGTATACCTTAAGCGACGGCAACATCTACGGTTATCCCAATTCCACGCTAACGCCGGAGGATTTGGAAAAATACGATAATATCGCATCCAATGTGACATTCTTGGTGCGTAAGGATATCTATGAAGCTATCGGCTCGCCGGATATGTCTACGCCGGAGGGCTTCCATGATGCTATTGTTGCGGCCAAGGAAATGTTCCCGGAAGTGGACGGCAAGCCCATGATTCCAATCGGAGCCCATGAATTCAACGAGGACGGCTGCGTATCTTTTGACCAGTATCTGCAGCATTTTCTAGCGGTTCCCTTCGAGAAGGACGGCCGAAAGATTGACCGTAACACGGATCCGGAGTACTTGCGTTGGCTGAAGATGTTCCGGAAGCTGTGTCAGGAAGGCTATATCTCCGATGATGTCTTCGTGGACCAGCGGACCCAGACCAGTGAGAAAATTGCGGAAGGCCGGTATTTTTGCATGCTGTACCAGCGCACCGACATGGCGGACCAGGAGAAGATTCTCTACGAGAAGGATCCGAACAAGATTTACATTGCGGTGGACGGACCAAGGAATTCCAATGGAGACGACCCGGTGCTGCCGGTGAACGGTATCTCCGGATGGACCCTGACCCTAATCTCCAAGAACTGCAAGGATCCGGAGCGTGCCATTCAGTTCATTGATTATTTGATGAGCGAGCACGGCCAGAAGCTGGTGTACCTGGGAGTTGAGGGAGAGACCTACGACATGGTGGACGGTGTTCCGGTATTAAAGCCCGAGATTCGGGACCTTCTGAATCGGGACCGGGAAGCCTACGATGCCAAGTACGGCGCGGATTTTACCTACTGGATGCTCCAGAGCTTAACCAGCCAGGCCCAGTGGAAGCCGGAGTCGGTGGAACCCATGAAGCAGTTAGAGGAGTGGACCTACCCGTACGTAGCCTATACGGGGCAGTACGATTCCTCCATTCAGGAAGATTCCAACTTAGGACGGATTTACTCCAATTGCAGAGAGCTCTGGGGCGCGTACCTGCCACAGCTACTCTTGGCGGATTCCGATGAGGAGTTCGACGAGCTGGTGGATGCGTATGTGACGGAGCGTGACAATATGGGCTGGGAGATTCTTATGGATGAGATGACCCGCCAAATGAATCAAAATAAGGAACGATTGCATATCGAATAACTATGAAGAAACTGGTAAAAAGGTTAGCACGGTTAAAACTGAATACGAAGATCACCATCGTTATTCTGGTGTTTACCTTTTTGCCGATTGCGGTATTCTCGGGAGTGCTGTTCTATAACCTAGAGCAGGATGTGATCAAGGACAGCAAGAATTACATGCTGTACAAGATGAACCGGGAGAGTGACCAGATTGCGACGGACGTGGACTCCATTAATATGTCCACCCGATTTTTCTTAACCCACGAAGGCTTACAGGAAATCCTGAACGAAGCCTACGATGGGGAAGAGACCAATGTCCGCAACATGTTAAGCTTCTACAAGTCGGATGTGGCGGAGCTGGAGCGACTGGTGAATAACAACCCGCTTCTGTATGGTGTGCGGGTGTTCTCCGTAACGGATGATGTCCAGGAGATGATGCCGGTGCTCTACAATGCTTCCCGTATGAAGAACTTGGATTGGTACGGTACCGAGAGCGTGGAAGGCTGGCACTTCGGATATTATGACCAGCTGTTTTCTTCCCTCATTACCAACCAGGACGACGAGATTGCATCCTTAGTGACGGTAGTGAAGGATTATGACCGTGGAACCACCGGATACATTGAGGCAGCGGTTCGGATGAAGACCTTGTTTCCCTCACTCTATGAGGACTTGGAGGGCGAGAGCAGCTTCTATGTTACTGCAGACGGGACCTTCCATGTGAGTGAGCATATGGATTATGCGCCGGCGGAGTTACTTCAGAAATTGGATGGGGTAGAAGCGGTCGCTTCCAACGAGAACGGCGATATCTATTTTATCCGGGAAGGGAAGCGTTACTACACCGTAGCCGTACAACCCCTAAAGAGTGTGGGTGGAACCCTCTACGATGTACAGGATATTTCGGAGGATATGGGCAACATCGCCAGACGGCGGATGATTTTTGTCATGGTTGCGGCATTCATGCTGTTTGTTTCCGCCCTTGGTATTGACCGGATTGTGCGGACCATGTTGCGTCAGTTCTATTCCATCTTGGACGGCATTCACAGAGTCCAGAAGGGGGACTTGAATGTGCGAGTGGATGATCACGGCACCGACGAGATGGGAGAGCTTGGAACCCAGCTCAATAAGATGTTGGACCGCATCCAGGCCTTGATGAAGTCCAATATCCAGCGTGAGGTCTTGGTGAAAAACTCCGAGATTCGCACCCTGCAGAACCAGATCAATGCCCATTTTATTTACAACGTTTTGGAGTCCATCAAGATGATGGCGGAGATTGACGAGAAGTACGAAATCGCCGATGCCATCACCTCCCTTGGCAAGCTGCTTCGATACAGCATGCGCTGGATTTCCGGCAATGTGAGCCTTGCGGAAGAGGTGGAATACATTCGCAACTATGTGCTGCTGATGAATCTGCGGTATGACTTCGAGGTGATTCTCTCCATTGATATTCCACAGGAGCTGTACGACCAGGAAATCCCCAAGATGTCCCTGCAGCCGGTAGTGGAGAATGCAGTACTGCACGGTATTGAGCCGGTGGCCACGGATACCACCATTTATATCAAGGCCCGGGAGTTAGACGGTGCCTTCCAGATTGAGATTACAGATGCCGGTCGTGGCATGAACAAGGAACAGTTGGATCGCTTGCGGGAGACCATCCATGGCAAGGTTCAGCCGGAAGGCGGTTCCTCCAAGGGCCACGGCATTGGATTGAAAAACGTAGAAGACCGGATTCAGTTGTCTTTTGGCAAGGAATACGGTGTGGAAGTCTACTCGGAAGAAGCAAAGTATACGAAGGTATCTCTGAACATGCCCCGCATGATTTCGGAGCGGAAGAGTATTACAAATTAGTGTAGGTAATGATATGAAGACATTATTGATTGTGGAAGATGAGAAGTTAATCCGCCAGGGAATTCACGTCATGGCCAAGCGCAGTGAGGTTCCCATTGAGGAAATCCTAGAGTGCGCCAACGGCGAAGAGGCCTTGGAGATTCTCAGTCGTCAGCCGGTGGATGTGATGTTTACGGACATTCGCATGCAGGGCATGGACGGCTTGGAATTGGCCCGTCGGGTCCATGAGCTGGATCATCCGCCGCTGATGGTGGCCATTAGCGGTTACGATGATTTTTCCTATGCGGTGGAGATGCTTCGAAACGGTGTCAGAGAGTATCTCTTGAAGCCGGTGGAGCGTGAGAAAATCCGGGACATCCTCTTGAAGTTGGATGAGGAGTTGGCCCGCTCCAAGCAAAGCGAAGAAGAGAATAAGAGCTTAAGCACTTACCAGCTGAAGGCCTTGCTTCGGGATAAGGAATTGAAGCCTTCCGAGCGGGAGATTCTAATCAAGAAGAATGCGCCGTTTTTCCATGTGGGGGCTTATCGGTTGTTCCTCTGCGGAGACCGGGTGCTTCTAGATGATGAGCTGCTTGGCCTTCGGGAGGATGCTTGCGATGGCAGTGGCCGGATTTTCCTGTCGGATTTGGAGGAAGGTCAGCTATTGATCGCGCCGGAAGAAGAGACGGAATCCTTGCGTGGTGGCGCTTTTTACGATTGCTGCGTGGGAATCTCCGGGGTGCATCAGGGCTTAGAAGAGATGGACGAAGCCTTCCGGGAGTGCTTAGAGGCCAGAGAGCGGGCGTTTGCCCTTGGCAGTGCCTCTTCCTATGAGGAGGAGCTAGCTTCCAAGGTTCCGGAAGCCATGCGACAGAAGGCCAGAGAGCTACTTACCAGCGAGAATCGCACCAAGCGGATTCAGGTCCTTGGGGCCGGTCATACGGATGAAGTGATTCGTCTGTGGGGTGCGCTGTTTCGGGCAACGGCGGATATGCATCTGGCAACCAATGAGTTTACCTATGAGATGCAGCAGTCCTTCGGCGAGATTTCTTCTATTTACAAGGAGACTATCGAGCGTGGGGACGAGGAGATGATTCGCCAGTGCATGAATCCTATGGCCTTTGACAGTCTGCAGGAATACCAGGATTCCATTATGGAATGGTTGGTGGATGTGAGCCAGCGCTTAGGCGCCCGTATGGAAGACAACGGCATTACCCAGAAGCTTCTGACTGCGGAGCAGTACATTCGGGAGAATTACAGTAGTGATTTGAACATGGCGGTGGTCAGTAACTACGTGTCCATGAACTATTCTTTTTTCTCTTATTCCTTCAAGCAGCATACGGGTTATAGCTTCGTGAATTATCTGAAGATGATTCGCATGAACGAGGCCAAGAAGCTGTTGACGGAGACGGATATGAAGATTGTGGAGATTTCCACCTGTGTGGGATACGAGAACGAGAAGCATTTCATGAAGACCTTCAAGTCGTTGATGGGTGTTTCTCCGGGAGAGTATCGGAAGAATATGCGGCATTAAGTTGTCGGGATGATAGCGCCTGCTGGGTGTTGGCAGTGGCATTTTGAAAAGAAGGGATTGAGAGTGAATAACATGAAGAAGTGGACAAGAATGCGATTCCAGCCGAATCGCCCATTATACGAGAATGGATATGTGACAGGAAGTGCAGCGCACATTGCGTTATCTAAGGAAGCGGCCAAAGAGGGTATGGTGCTGCTGAAAAACAACGGCGTGTTGCCTCTGGCGAAGAACAAGGGTGTGGCATTGCTTGGTAAAGGTACCTTCGATTATGTGAAGGGTGGCGGCGGAAGCGGCGATGTGTACTGTGCTTACGTGCGCAACCTCTACGAAGGTGTGACCGGGCTTGGGGTATCGGTGTGCGAGCCGGTGGCCAAGTTCTATCGGGAGTATGTGGAGAGTTCCTACAAGAATGGTGCGGTTCCGGGCATGATTGCGGAGCCGGCGTTGCCTGAGGAGTTGTTGCAGCAGGCGGCTGCTTTTACGGATACGGCCATTGTCAGCATTTCCCGTTTCTCCGGGGAAGGCTGGGACCGCTCCGATGTGGAGTGCAATGAGGAGTTCAATCCTTGGCCTCATGAGACTTCTCTGCCGAAGGAAGCTGCGAAGATTTTTCCGGAGGGGGATTTCTACCTGACCAAGGAAGAGAAGAACCTGGTGGATCAGGCAGTGAAGACCTTCGCGAAGGTTGTGGTGGTTGTGAATGTGGGTGGTATGTTGGATACCCGCTGGATTCGGGAGAACGACGGCATCGGTGCCTGCCTGTACGCTTGGCAGGGCGGCATGGAAGGCGGCGTGGCTGCGGCTGAGCTGTTGTTTGGCGATGGCAATCCTTGCGGTAAGTTGCCGGATACCTTTGCCGGAGACTTGGAGGATTATCCGTCCACAGAAGGATTCCATGAGTCCTTTAAGTACGTGAACTACCATGAGGATATCTATGTGGGATATCGCTATTTTGAGACGATTCCGGGTGCGGCTGAGAAGGTGGTGTATCCGTTTGGACATGGATTGTCTTATACCACTTTTGAGAAGAAGTTCTTGGATATGACGGAAGGAGAAGCTGTTAAGGCCGGTGACTTCGGCCATAAGGATGAGGCCGGACGCGTGGGTGTTGGCGTGTTGGCACCCCTTTGCTTCGCGGTGGAGGTGACCAATGTGGGGAACCGTGCCGGCAAGGAAGTGGTTGCTCTTTTTGCCGAGGCACCCCAGGGCAAGCTTGGTAAGGCAAGCCGCAGCCTGGTGGCTTTTGCCAAGACCAGAGAGTTACAGCCCGGCGAGACCCAGCGTGTGGTATTGACGGTAGAACCGTACACTTTCGCTTCCTATGATGATATGGGCAAGGTTGCGGAAGCAGCTTATGTTTTAGAGGCCGGGGATTATCGCTTCTACCTGGGCGGCTCTGTTCGGGATGCTGTGGAAGTGGATGCGCTGTATCACGTGGAAGAGGATACCGTGCTCTGGCAGTTGGAGCATCGCTGTGCACCGGTTTCCCTGGACAAGCGCATGTTGGCGGATGGTTCCTTCGAGCTGTTGCCACAGGGCGAAGAGCGTGACTTGAACGCTTGCGTCTTCGAGAAGATGGAAGCCGGAACGGAAGAGGCGTTGGAGCCAATCGAGCGTGGTCGCGGTATGCATTCCTTGATGAATCCTTACAAGGAGGGCGTTCGTCCGCTGTCCGATGTGGTGGAAGGCAAGATGACCATGGATGAGTTCGTGGCGCAGCTTACTGTGGAAGAGCTGATTCACTTAACCGGCGGCCAGCCCAATAAGGGCGTGTCCAATACCTGGGGTATGGGCAACTTGCCGGAGTACGGGGTTCCGACCGCGGAGACTGCAGACGGCCCGGCCGGCGTGCGTATCCATGAGGACTGTGGCGTTGCCACAACGGCCTGGCCTTGTGCGACACTGTTGGCGTCTACCTGGAATGAGGAGTTGCTCGATCGTGTGGGACGCGCCGGCGGCGAGGAACTGAAGGAGAACAATCTCCAGATTTGGCTGACGCCGGCGGTGAATATTCATCGCAACCCAATGTGCGGACGTAACTTCGAGTATTACTCCGAGGATCCGTTCCTCACCGGTAAGATTGGTGCTGCCATGGTGCGTGGCATCCAGTCCAATAACGTGGCTTGCAGCGTGAAGCATTTCGCTGCCAATAACAAAGAGACCAATCGTAAGCACAGTGATTCTCGCGTGTCCGAGCGTGCGCTTCGTGAGATTTATCTGAAGCAGTTCGAGATGATTGTACGGGAGGCGAATCCTTGGACCATTATGTCTTCCTACAATGCCCTGAACGGCTTCCGGGTGTCCGAGAATCGCGAACTTCTGACCGGAATCCTTCGGGAGGAGTGGAACTACGACGGTATGGTGACCTCCGACTGGTGGACCCGTGGCGAGCACTACAAGGAAGTGGCAGCCGGCAACGATATTAAGATGGCTTGCGGCTTCCCGGATCGCGTAGCCAAGGCGTTGGAGATGGGCGCGGTCAGCGAGGACGCGATCCGCGTCAGCGCAAAGCGCGTGTTAGAGATGATTGTGAAGTTGGATTAGTGTGAGTGTGGGTGGAGCCCCCGGCCGTGTGCCGGGGGCTTTTGTGCGGGGGAGGGTGTGCCGGTGGACCGGGTTCGTTCGGCCGTGCTTGGGGTGTGCTGGTGGACGTCAGAATGGGTGAATGAATATGTCCTTGGCGTCCACGACGGTTGGTTGACGCGGTGGTTAGAAGTACTGTGGACGCCAAGAGCTACGTTGCTCGGTCAAGTCCTTTTTTGTGTGTAAATTACCTTTAGGTGTTTTTATCTTTAAGCAGCCAATAGTTTTAGTTGTTCTTCTGCTATTTCTCTAAGCTGCGGAATATACTCATCAATTGTT
>JAEEGI010002932.1_pt1 | contig 41177 bp, 39 predicted proteins | sample 8958751 | NCBI WGS metagenome assembly JAEEGI01 (sample SAMN16246545, study PRJNA631951) | gut metagenome | biome: gut microbiome; feature: rumen; material: KS-attached | host: Bos | place: Iran: Karaj | collected 2018-10 | reverse complement strand
GACGCCTCTGGGAACAGGAACAAGGACAAGAACGGCAACCGTGCCAAGAAGAGAGAGTCCGACAACAAGAAGGAGGCAAAGGAGATCTTCGAGCGCTTCAAGGCTGGAGACAAGCTCTCCACCGAAGACCTCATGGCTCTTCAGAAATCGGGATACCTCTGATTATCCAACGGGAGCGGCCTACCGGCCCTCCCCAAACCTTTTCCCATTTTTTCATCATTTGTCTCGTCGTTTCGTTCAATATAGACGTTATTATCCGAAATTCATCTCATTTATGAGTAAAAATGGATGATGCTTTTGTCCCCATCCATCCATCTGTTCGCCCGTAAGGAGAGAACAGGTATATCCTATAACGAAGGCAGATTATAGAATAAAACTTAAAATAATATTTGTCGATATAATATGTACTAATCTATTTAATATCAACATATGATTAAGTAATACAAGTAAAAAATAATGGACGTATTATCAGAAAAGTACATATACGAAGGAAAAATATAAGAGGCTAAGGGAACCGGACGGGTAGAGTGCATCCCATCCCTTCTTATTGCTCGCCCGGTACCCCGCCTCGGTTTCAGGCGCAGATTATTTTATACGAATCACGCATGGGGTATTGATCGCATGGCCTTGGATGGATTGGGAAAATCGCTTAGGAACATTCTCGGACGCATAGGTAGCGCGTCCTCGGTGGACGAGAGTCTGATCAAAGACATCTGCAAGGACCTCCAGCGTGCGCTGCTGGAAGCGGACGTCAACGTCAGACTGGTTCTCGATCTCACGAACAAGGTGAAGGATCGCGCGATCAACGAGCCCCCTGCGGCCGGAAGGAGCATGAAGGACCACCTCACCAACATCATCTACCAGGAGCTAGTGAACCTGGTGGACAACGGCGAAGGAATACCCCTCAAGCCCCAGAAGATCATGATGGTCGGCCTGTACGGACAGGGAAAGACCACCACCACCGGAAAGCTCGCCCTGTACTTCTCCAAGAAGGGATTCTCGGTCGGACTAATCGGAGCAGACGTCTACAGGCCTGCGGCTCTGGACCAGCTGAAGCAGCTCGGAGAGAAGGTCGGAGTCGAAGTCTACGGCGAGCCCGGCGAATCTGACGCCCCCGGCATCGTCAAGAGGGGCCTCGAGAAGTTCAAGGACAAGAAGATCGTCATCATCGATACCTCTGGACGCCATGCTCTGGAGGACGACCTCATCGAGGAGGTCAAGAACATCGCGGAGGTGGCCAAGCCCGAGGAGAGGATACTGGTCCTCGACTCCCAGGTCGGACAGCAGGCAGGACCTCAAGCAGAAGCCTTCCACAACGCCGTCGGAGTCACGGGCGTCATCCTCACCAAGATGGACGGTACCGCTAAGGGAGGAGGAGCGATCTCCGCCATAGCGAAGACCAACGCCAGGATCGTATTCCTCGGAACCGGAGAGCACATACGCGACCTGGAGGCGTTCGACGCCAACAAGTTCATCTCCAGGCTTTTAGGAATGGGGGACTTGTCCTCCCTGATACAGCTCGCCAACGAGGAGATCGACGACACGGAGGCCATGCAGAAGGTCACAGAATCCATGATGACCGGGAAGTTCACCCTGAACGACATGTACTACCAGATGGCGGCTGTCGGAAAGATGGGGCCTCTCCAGAAGGTCATGAGCATGCTCCCTGGATTCAGCGGCATGGAGGACAAGATAGACTACGAGGCCTCCCAGAAGAAGCTCCAGGTCTTCCGCGTGATCATGGACTCCATGACCAACGACGAGAAGGAGGACCCGTCGATCATCAAATCCAAGCGCATAGAGAGGATAGCATCCGGAGCCGGGGTCACCCCCCACGACGTGAGGGAGCTCCTCAAGCAGTACAACCAGACCAAGAAGACCATGGCCGCTGTCGGAAAGAACCGCAAGATGCGCAAGCAGATGATGAAGCAGCTCGGCGGAGTGGATCTGGAAGCCCTCAAGAACATGCAGTCGTGATCCGATGAGGTACTTCGTGATCATCGGCCACAAGGCGGCCACCACCGGCAGCTTCAAGCTGGACGACATTGCAGGAGGAGCGGGAAGGCTGGACATACTTGTGAGATGCGTGAACTCAGCGTTCTTCCTCAGCCACAACCTCCGCAAGGATGTCGAAGCCTACCTCGTGTGCCAGGGCGGAGAGGAAGCCCCCAAGACCGTGGTCTTCAAAGGAGAGGAGCTCAGATATCTCAATCCCGACGAGAGGAGCACCTCCTCCCTCATCCGCAACGCGCTCCTGAAGCCCGTGGAGAAAGGACAGGAGGTGAAGTCCTCCCCTGGGGTCTACGTGACCCGCATGTCCTTCCAAGACGTCCTGGAGAAGCTCTCGGAGAAAGGGAAGCTGGTGTACCTCAAGGAGGACGGGACTGACTGCAGGGACTACGAGTTCCCGGAGAACCCCGTGTTCGTGCTCGGCGACAACCACGACCCCACTCCCGAAGAGGAGGAAGCCCTTCTGTCGTACGAGCCTGACAAGATCTGCTTAGGGCCGCTCAGCCTTCACGCAGACCACTGCATGATCGTGGTCCATAACGAGATGGACCGCAGGCAGGCCTGACCATGACCACCGCGGCCGTCGCAGGCACCTTCAACATCCTGCACGAAGGCCATAAAGCTCTGATAAGACGCGCCTTCGAGATCGCGGACCAAGTCGTCATCGGGATAACGTCCGACCGCATGGCATCAGGAGGCCGCGACAAGCATGTGCCCATGGTCATACGCAGGAGGGAGCTGGAATCGTTCGTATCCACTCTGGGCAGCGCCAGAATATTCGAGATCGACGACATGTACGGTCCCGACGAGATCATGGACGGAGTGGACTTCCTGGTCGTCTCCGAGGAGACCTTGGACAACGGCAGGAAGGTCAACGACAGGAGGAGGTCCAGAGGGCTCAAGCCCATGGAGCTGTCCGTGGTCCCGCTGGTGATGTCGGATCGCGGCGAGAAGATATCCGCATCTTCCATCCTGGACGGCAGATACGGCCGCCAAGGGAAGAGCACCGTCATGGACATAGCAGTCGGATCCACCAACATGGTGAAGGTATCAGCCGTCCGCGCCGTCATGGAGAGGGTGTACGGGGACGTCAGGGTAACCGCGAGGGACGTCGACAGCGGTGTCCCCCCGCAGCCTTTCGGCGAGCAGACCCATCAGGGCTCCCTGAACAGGGCCAGAGCCGCCATAGAGGGCCACGAGATGGCCGTAGGGATAGAGGCGGGCGTCTTCGAGATGCTCGACGGCCTGTACGACATCCAGCATTGCACCATCATAGACAAGGAAGGCAGGGAGACCTACGGACAGGGCTCTGGCTTCCGCTACCCCGATGCCGTCGCCGAGCTCGTGCGTTCAGGGATGACCGTAGGGAACTCCATGCGCGAGATCTACGGCGACACAGACATCGGGAAGAAGCAGGGCGCGGTCGGCCTGCTCAGCAAAGGACTGATCGACCGCGAGAAGCTGACGGAACAGGCGGTCATCGCCGCCATGATTCCGCGCCTATGGGATGATTGATCATGTTTCAGAGACAGAGGATCGGACACAGCACCGGATACCTGACGGACGAATCGAAGATGACCGGCCGCGCGGACAACGTCCTGCTGCCGTACAGCGAGCAGGAGCTCCGCGAGATACTGAGGGTGTACAACTCCAAAGGTACCCCGGTCACCATCGCGGCCATGCGCACAGGAGTGTCGGGCGGAAGCGTGCCGAACGGAGGGGACGTCCTCTCGCTGGAGCACATGAAGGGCGCCGTGGGCGTCGGAAAGGACAAAAGGGGATACTTCCTCCGCGTCCTACCCTGCACAACCCTGGACGAGATCGACGACATCCTTACGAGGAAGAGCTTCTCCTCCCTCGAAGACGTCACGGAGGGGGCATGCGAGGCCCTGGCCAAGGAGCCTGTGACCTACTTCTATCCCGTGGACCCAACCGAGATGAGCGGCTCCATCGGCGGCAACATCGCGGCCAACGCATCAGGACCCAGGACCTTCAAGTACGGCCCTACTAGGGACTGGATAAGGAGGATCAGGGTGGTCATGGCGGACGGGACCTTCACCGACGTCGTCCGCGGAGAGCATCTGGCGGACGGAAGGCGCATGAGCTTCCCCGCAGGGAAGAACTACTACTCCTTCGAGCTTCCTGGATACGATTTCAATTCGTCCGTGAAGAACGCCACAGGGCCCAAGATAGGCGAGAACATGGACCTGCTGGACCTGTTCATAGGCTCCGAAGGCATATTCGGAGTGATAGCCGAAGCCGACATCTACCTGGCCCCCAGGCACCCTCTCGTCTCGAACATACTCTTCTTCCCGGACGACGAGTCGGCTCTGGAAGCCGTCAAGGACATCCGTTCCGACGACCGCATCGACCCCGAATTCCTCGAGTTCATGGACGTGAGATCGATAGAGCTGGTCAGGTCCAGGAAGAAGGCCGATCCGCTGTCAGTGCGCATACCCGCCATACCGGAAGACGCCGGCTCCGCCCTGTTCTTCGACCTCCCGGACGACGGATCCCTGGACGGGCGCTACGCCATCCTCAAGGAGATTGCGGAGAGGCACGGGACCTCGCTGGACAAGTCCTGGTGCGGCCACGAGGCCTCCGACCGCGAGAGGATGAGGGAGCTCAGGCATTCCATACCCAAGACGATATTCGAATACGTGGCGTCCCTGAAAGGCGAGATGCCCAGGATACACAAGCTCGGGAGCGACATGTCCGTCCCCGACGGATCCGCCGACGAGATGATGGCGTTCTACAAGAAGAGGCTGAACGAGGAGGGGCTGGAGTACTGCATGTTCGGCCACATAGGCGACAACCACCCTCACGTGGAGATCATCCTGAAGTCGATGGACGAGTTCAACCGCGCCAAGGCCGTGTACGAGGAGTTCGCCGCCAAGGCGGTGGAGCTCGGAGGCTCCCCCAGCGCGGAGCATGGCATCGGCAAGATCAAAACGAGGTACATGGAGCTCCTCTACGGCAAGCAGGGCGTGGAAGAGCTTCGCAAGGTCAAGAAGGTGCTGGACCCCAACGGGATACTGTGTCCCGGCAACATGATAGGGTGATCCCATGAAGTTCATAGTAGCGATCAAGCAGGTGCCCGACACCTCCGAGGTGTCCGTGGACGAGAACGGCTCCCTCGTGAGGGCGGGAGTCCCGTCCATACTGGACCCGTACTGCGAGCACGCCTTGAGAAAGGTCCTGTCCGTCAAACAGGACGGCGACGAGGTCGTGGTCTTCACCATGGGCCCTCCGCAAGCCTCTGAAGCCCTCAGACGCTGCCTGTGCCTCGGAGCCGACAGAGGATACCTCCTCACCGACCGCGCCTTCGCAGGGGCGGACACATGGGCCACAGCGAGGACCATAGCCGCCTTCGTCGAAAGACACGCATGCGACGCGGACCTGCTGGTGTTCGGCCAGAAGGCCGCGGACGGAGAGACCGGGCAGGTCCCGTTCGAAGTCGCCCAGCTGCTCTCGGTCCAGCAGTTCGCCTACGTCAAGGACCTCAGAAGGTCGGGAGACGCCCTGGAGGTCACCCAAGACTACGGAGACGTTCTGAGGGACTGCAAAGCCCCTCTGGGAAGCGTCGTTTCCTTCTCGGACGTCGACCCCTGCGGAACCCTGATGTCCATCTCGGACCGTCTGAGGGGCGCAGAAAAGCCGATCGAGAACATCGACAGGGTAGGGCTCGGCCTAGGGCTGTACAGCGTGGGCCTCAAAGGCTCCAAGACCAAGATAGTCAAGACCGGCACGAACGACGTCAGGAGGAAGAACAGGAAGGCGGTCGTTGGAAGCCCCAGCAGGGTAGCCGAGCTCCTCAGGGACGAGATGGAGGCGAGAGAATGAGCGGATGTTCCGACGGCTCCTGTTCCTCCGGCTCCTGCTCGACTGGATCATGCTCCAGCGACCCCAACAGGCTTCCTCCTGGGATGCTGAAGAGGTACAATCTCAACGAATCCACGGCCGACGGCATCCTTGTATGGGCGGAGACCGAGAACGGCCAGCTCGCCAGATCCAGCGCGGAGATAATCGCGGCGTCATCCAAGCTCACCGACGGAAGGGTATTCGTGGCTCTCTTCGGTGGCCCGGACATGAAAGCTCTGTACCCGGAGATCTTCGGATACGGCACCGACACCATCTACCACGTCCGCGGCAAGGCCACAGAGCAGTACACCCCCGAGGCATACGCGGAAGCCCTCGCTCAGGTCGCAGAAAGAGTGAACCCCGCTACGGTCCTCATCGGAGCCAGCACCCGCGGGAGGGAGACCGCCCCCAGGCTCGCGGCGATGCTCGGATCCGGATTGACAGCCGATTGCACAGGCATCGTGGCGGACGGAAGAAAGGTCGTGATAACCAGGCCCGCTTTCGGCGGCGTCCTGACCGCCGACATCGAATGCATCGGATTCCCCCAGATGGCAACAATACGCCAAGGAGTGTTCCCTGCTCCCAAGAAGGTAGAAGGGCAGGGCACCGCGATATACTGGCAGTACACAGGCGAGCGGAAGAAGGAGATCCTATCTGAGCGCCAACCTTCCAAGGACGGGAAGGACATATTCGACGCCAGGGTCCTCATCGCCCTCGGCGCCGGGATCAGAGACAGAAAGATCGTAGAACTGGCCGAGGAGATCGCTTCGTCCATAGACGGCGCCATGGTCTGCTGCTCCAGAGCCCTGGTGGAAAGGGGATGGATGCCCCAGTCCCGCCAGGTGGGGATGTCAGGAAGGATCGTGAGGCCCGACGTGTACGTCGCGCTGGGGATATCCGGAGCCGTCCAGCACATCGCAGGGATGTCCAGCGCCAAGAGGATAATCGCGGTGAACACGGACGAGGACGCCCCCATACACAGCTACGCGGACCTCAGCATAATATCCGATGCGGAGCCCGCCCTGAGAGAGCTTTCGATCCTCATCAAAGAGCGCTGAAGCACCGCCGAGACATCGTCATAGATGCCCATATAGGGCAGACTATAGTTCCACTAGTGGCCAGTTGTCCTACGCATCTATTGGTAGAAGGGCCAGGGATAAAACGCAACAAGCCGTTCGGCTCCGTGATTCCACATGAGCTTTCTTGACTTGATAACAAGGATGAAGAACAAACAGAGGTCGTCTGCTCCTGTGGCGACAGAAAGGAAGCCCGAGGAGTCCAAGGCCCTAGCCGAAGAGAAGAATCCGAAAGTCTGCGAGGGATTCCTCGGATTGTTCTCCGAATAGCCCATGCACGAGTTCTCTCCGTGCCCTGAAGAGATGGTCGCACGGATGAGGAGGATGCAGATGCCCTCGGAGGACATCGAGAACATGGAGAAGGCGATATTCTCTTCCAAGGTCTTCCTGAAAAAGTTCCTCGGGCTGGAGATTCGCGTGGAGCCTATGGCCGACATCGTATCCGAGGACACCGGGATTTCCAAGTGGACAGCTACCCACCTTCTGAACAGGATGATAAGGGACGCCCGCAAGGATTACGAGGAGAGGGCGCAGGGAGGCTGTGCGGATTCCTGCTACAGGATCGGACGCATGTACAGGCTGGGCATAGGCGACGATATATTGAACGACAAGGCAGCCGAATACTTCGAGATCGCCGTAAAAGGAGGACATGCTCTGGCCCAATTCGAGCTGGCGAACATGATGTTCGACGACCCGGTGCTTGGAGTCCAGACGAAAAGGGCAGGCGAGCTCTATTCTAAGGCGGCCGAGCAAGGGGTGGCGGACGCTTACGTGCATCTCAGCGGGTTCTACGCAACGGGGCTGGCTGGATTCCCCCATTCCAACGACGACTTCTACAGATGCCTGATGATAGCCACCGAGAAATACAAGAGAGGAGCGTTCGAAGGGGACGCCTATTCGCAGTACAGATACAGCAGAATGTACCTGAGTGGCAGAGTCCTGCCGAGATCGGAATTCGATTCGGCGAGATGGTGCTTGAAAGCCGCCGAGAAGGAGCTGGCGGATGCCCAGTACGAGCTCGGAGAAAAATACTACTTCGGCAAAGGCGTCGAGAAATCGCCTGCCAAAGCCATCGAATGGTACAAGAGAGCCGGACGTCAGGGCCATATCGGTGCTCTGATGTCTCTGGGGAACATCTATCGGAACGGGCTCTTCGTGCCTGCGGACATCCAGGAGTCCATCAGATGGTACAAGAAGGCCGCCGACCTGGGAGACAGGCTGTCGCAATGCCATGTGGGGGACATGTACTGCGAGCAGGGGGACCAGCATGGAAACTACAAGGCCGCCGTGGAGATGTACATGCGTGGCGCAGAGAAGGGCTACGGCGCCTCGGAATACCGCATGGGATAGATGTATCAGCACGGGAAAGGTGTCCAGAGGTCGATCCTCTCGGCGACGGAATGGTACAAGAAGGCCTTGAAGAACGGCGTCGAGGCCGCGGAGGACCGCCTGGAGGAGCTGGGAGCGCTCTGAAGACTGCTGTTAAAAATTGAGGGGAATGGGATCCCCTCTTTTCACTGTTTGAAAAGGGACATGGCCTTGTCGAAGACCTTGGCCGCATGTCCTGCCGCCTTCACGTTGTGCCAGGATGCTTCCACGATGCCGTCCTTCCCGACGATGAACGTGGAGCGGACGATGCCCATGTACTCCTTGCCGTAGTTCTTCTTGAGGGCCCAGACCCCGGTCTTGTCCATGAGCTCATGCTCGGGATCGCTGAGGAGCTTGACCTTGAGGGCCTTGCTGTCGATGAACTTCCTGTGGGACGCGGGGGAGTCCTTGCTGACCCCGATGACGGGAATGTTCCTCATCATGAACTTGGGGAACAGCTCGGTGAACTCCTGAGCCTCCTTGGTGCATCCTGCGGTGTTGTCCTTAGGATAGAAGTAGATGACGTAGCGCACGCCCTCGAGGGAGGCGCTGTCGAACTCCTCTCCGTTCTCATCCTCTAGCTTGAATTCCGGGAACTTTTCTCCGACTTCCATATCTTCACCTCAGAAAAGGGTGCCCTTCCCCTCGCCCAGGATAGGCTCGAGGTCAAGCTCCATGAACATTATCGGGTGGGTGATCTCGTATCCGATGACCACGTCGGGGGCCATCTCTCCGAAGAATCCGATGACCTTCCCGTCCTTGACTATGTTGGCTCCCCTACCGTCGATGAACGTCCTGTAGTCGCAGGGGGTGATATCGTGCTCGCACCTGATCTCCCTAAGGATTCCCTCGGCGACCGCCTTGATCTCCGCGAAGGGGGTCTTGGAGGCGGTTGCCATCACGCAGAGATGGGGGATAGTCCTGTTCTCCCTTACCACGTATCCGATCTCGAAGATCTTCTGGGGCAGGTCGCGGTGCTTGTTGTGCTTGAGGATCCTGATGAGGCTGGGCATCAGATAGGACCTGAGGCAGGTGTGGTCCTCGGTGATGGGGTTGAGGACGCGCACGTTGTCCATCCTGGGGAGCTTGGAGAGCACGAACTCCTCCTTGTCGCTGCTCAGGGTGAGGGTGCAGACCTCGGTGTATCCCATTCCGATGGCGACGTCCCTTACGCCGTCCGAGAACGTGGTGATGGGCTCGGCGCCTCCGGCGGTCTGGTCCAGCATATACGGGCCTCCGAACTTCTCGAAGCCGTATCCGGTGGCGACGTCCTCGAAGATGTCCACCTTGTGCATGATGTCAAGCCTGACAGGAGAGTACTTCACGTGGACGGTGTCTCCCTCTGCCGTCGCGTCCATCCCCATCCTGCGGAGGCACTCGCATTCGCCTTCGGCTCCGAGGGAGAGCCCGAGGAACCTGTCGCACTCTGATGCGGAGATGTCGATGGTCTGGGACTCCAGGTTGGGCGAGAGGAACGACTCGTCGCCGTCGTGCATGGTGACGGCCATGATCTTCCCTCCGCGCTCTGCGAGGGCGGTGCATACGATGTCCAGAGCGCCTTTCACGGCCTTCAGGTCGTTTCCGGTGACGTCGACGAACAGGTTGTGCTTCCCGATGGTGACGGTGGTGAGGGCTCCGTTGATGATAGGAGGGAACGAGAGGACCCTGCCCTGCCTGTCCTGGATGACGGGGTACCTGTCCATACCGTCGAGGAGTTGGGCGTATCCGACTCCCTTCTCGTGCTTGGTGAGTATCTCCTCCATGTCCATCTCCTCTGTCTTCGCGAGAGGGACGAACCTTACCGAATGGGGATCCGCCAGCCTGTACGTGAAGGGCGGCTCCACCTTGTCCAGGTCGTGGATTCCGATGGCGAGCTTGCTCCTCTTCCTTCCGATGGTGACATGGAGCTTCTCCTGGAGCTCCATCATGGACCTGAGGAACTCGTCGTCTATGTCGACGTCCAGAACGGCTCCGCAGAGGAAGTACGGCCTCGCGGATTTGACGCTGGGGTCGATGGTGACCTCTATATCGGACCTGCCAACCTCGTACGTCTTGAGGCCGGGCTGTATGTCCAGGAAAGCCCTCATGCCCCTGGCGAGGCCTTCGACGCTGTATAGATCGGGGCGGTCGGGGAAGAATTCGACGGACATGTCCTCTTCGCCGGACTCGGTGTCGTGCATATCCGCCCCGATCATGGGGATTCTTTCGACCAACACGTCCTGAGGGACGTCCTTGCCGATGAGCGAGCAAAGGTCGCTGTACTTGAAGTTGATGACAGGCATGCTGTCGCAATCCGCAGTGTAGTATATGATTTTTACATGGATTGCTTGTCTTTGGAGGCTCTGGCTTTGCGGTACAGCGGCTCGAGCTCCTTCTTGAGCTCGGGGTTCTTCTTTTCGGCTTCCTCGAACATCTTCAGAGCCTTGGACGGGTCTTTCTTGACGCCTTTTCCGTAGAGGTAAGCCTTCCCTACGAGTATCATGGTCCTGTCGTGCTTATTGTTCACGAGAGGACGTGCCGCCTTCACCATCTCCCTGCACGAATCCTCGCTGCCCTCCTCCCACAGAAGCCTGACCTTGTATGCTCTGGCCCCTATCACGCGCGCCTCTATGGCCTTGTCCAGTAAGCTCAAAGCCTCCTCGAAACCGTTCTCGAAGTCCTTACGCCTGATCACGACCCTGGCGTACCATATGCCTTCCTTGAGGTTTCCGCGCGAGACCTGCTCCTGCGATACGGCCATGAGCTCGTCGAGCATCTCGTCCGTTCCGGCTTTCCAGAGAAGCTTAGTGAAAATGGCCTCCGACCCAGGGACCAGCGACCTGTATGCCACCCTGGCATATCCGATGGCCTTCTCCTCGTTGAGCTCCACCAAGACCCCTTTACTTAATGCGTCCGCCATGCACAGCATGGACCTCGGGTGCCCCTCGCCAACGGACTGGTCGATCGCATCCATCACGTCGGACATCCTTTTGGTCCGGCCTTCTTCGGAGAGGATCCAGTACAGGAAGCAGGCCGCGTCCTTGGAGCCTTCCCTCATGGCCTCGAGCATGCATGCCGTTCCGGTTCCGACATCCATGTCCAATCCTTTTCCGAGATACTAGGCGAGACCGTAGCGGGCCTTGGACTCCGGGGAGCCACTCATGGCCAGACGGTAGATGGAATCGATCATGTCGCCGTAGAGCTCGGGATCGTCCAGCTCCAGAAGAAGATCGAAGTAGGTGTCGCGGATGTCCTCCCCCCTGAAAGCTTCCGCCACTGGCTTCATCAGTCTAGCGGCCTCTCCAAGGTCCTTTTCTATGCCTATGCCGTAGCGATACGCTTTGGACAGACGTTCCAAGGCCCACTTGTGCCCTTTATCCGACCCTTCCTTGACCACCCCTATCATCTTGGGATAGAATTCGGGATCCTTCTCCTCCCAATAGATGTCGAAGAGGTCCTTGTATGCGCCCCTCATCCCGCCGTTTATGACCTTCTGGATCATGGATTCAGCTCTGAGGAAGTCCTTCTCCACGAACATCCCCTCCGCATACAGCTTGGCCATCTCGACCTCCGCCTGCGGGAGTTTCTGGGACATCATTCTCTCGAGTATGCCAAGTGCTTCGTCGCGGTCACCGTCGCGCTTGAACTCCAGGAACCTCTCGATACCGTTCCTGATGCTGAGGATCTCACCTGCCCTTATCTGGGAGAACAAAACAGAATATTCGAAATACAGGTCCTCCAGACGACGCTCTACACCTTCTCCTCCGAAGACTATAGTCTCTATGCAACGCTCCAAATAGGCGTAGTGCTCCTCGATGTAGTGAAGAGTGTAAAGTCCCCACCGGTGGTACACGTCCGCCATCTGGAACATGGGGCACTTGATGTAATAACAGCCGGTGGCACGGATGAAATCGAGATTGAACCTCATCAGAAAAGCGTTGTTGATCGCCATCATGTCACTCGAGGACTCTTGAATCGTGCCGTCGAAATCAAGGAAGAATCCCGCGTCCAGAGAACAGTTGAGGATGATCCTGTCCCCGTACCTGTCCTTGACGAATCTGACCAGTCTGTCGAAGCATTCCTTGTACTCCGCTTCGGAATAGCCGGTCCCGATATCCTCCAACGTGTGATCGATACCCATCTCCCACAGTATCTCGCTGATCCCATACCTGTGGGCAGTCTTGTTAGAAACGTAGTCGAAGGAACCGTCCGCATAGGTGAGCTTCGATACCCCGTATATGTCCGCTCTGCCGTCGATGAGAAGCCATTCAGACCCAGAACGGCTGAGGTCCTTCGTCAGGGTCTTATTGTAGTCGGCCAGAGCCGATTTGCGGGCAATTCCCGTTGAGAACGACGACGCCTCCGACCTGACCTTCTGCAGATCGTCCAAGGTTAGTTCCGGACCGTTGCGCTTGGTGAACTGGGACACGAACGAGCAGGCCTTGTAATACTTGTTCACTTTGATGCGGCCTTCCGAGCCGCGGAACTCGTCCTGCACCCTGAAGATGTCGCGATTGACGCAGATTCCCCAGATGTCAATCTTTACCTGATCATCTGTTAAATCGTCAGCCTTATTATCAGACATCCTCGTTCACCGGCATTGGATATATAGTCGATGTAATAAAATGTGCCTTACCTTCCTAATTTGGCGTGGGCGCTGCCAAGCTGTCCCGCCGCCTGCGCCGCCAGGGTGGAGAGCTCTCCTGCCAGGATGGTGACGGCTACTATCTCTGCCAGCTTCTTCGCCTTCCCGTCTCCGAGGCACCCTATCATCTGGAGGGCCTCCTTCTGGAACGGGAGACGCGTCCCGCCTCCTACGGTTCCGACCTCGACGGTGGGAACCCTGACGCACATGTACAGGTCTCCGCCGATGTCCTCGCAGGTGGTGAGCGTGGTGCTGCATCCGACGACCTGCGCGGGGTCCTGGCCGGTCGCGATGTATAATGCTGCCGCCATGTTCGCCGCATGGGCGTTGGCTCCGAGCATCCCCGACATGCTGCCTCCGACGAGGTTCTTGCGGGTGTTCGTCTCAGCTATCGTGGCGGAAGTGGCATGAAGGCTGCTCTCGACCAGGTCCTTGGGTATCCTGACCTCGGCCACCACGGTCTTCCCGCGGCCTTCGATCATGTTGATCGCAGCAGGCTTCTTGTCGGAGCACATGTTTCCTGAAACAGACACCAGAACCGCGCCGGTCATCTTCTCTATGAGCCTGCAGACTGCCTCGGAGGCTATCGTCGCCATGTTCATGCCCATGGCGTCGCCGGTTGAAAACGAGAATCTGAGGAAAAGGTTCCTGCCGTCTGGGAACTTCTCTATGCGGACCAGCTTCCCATGTGACGTGGTGGTGCTGACAGCGACCTGGATTGCTTTCTCGTTGTTGTCTATCCAGTCCATGACCTGGATGCAGTGATCCAGATCGCGGACCCTCAGGACAGGGGCGCGGGTCATGGCGTCTCCGAACACATGGACGGCGGCACCTCCGGACTTCGTTATCACGGACATCCCGCGGGAGATGGAAGCGACCAGGGCGCCCTCGGTGGTTGCCAGAGGCACCAAGAAATCCCCGTCGGCGTACTCTCCGCGGATCTTCACCGGGCCAGCATACCCCAAAGGTATCTGGGTCACGCCGATCATGTTCTCGATGTTCTTGGATGCGCCTTCGTAGTCCATGCCGCATCTCTTGATATACTCGAATTCGACGCCGGTGAACTCCTCCACCGCCGTTCTGCGGTCCTCTGCGTCCTCTTCGGTATACCCGCGGTTCTTCAGACCTTTCCGCTCTCCCATGATACTAGATTAACCCGCTGTTATAAATCCATAATGCGATGAAAATGCTCTTCCAGTTACCATTAAATCCTGTTCAACGCTCTTACGACCGTGCCGAGGGATACCGTTCTGAAGAAGGTCGATATCGAATCGATCAACGACAGGCTAGATCTGGCCGTCTCGCGCCTCGGCAGCGGAGCGAGGGTGAATCCTCGTTCCGAGGAAAGGGACAGGAAGATCGTCAAAGCCTTCCCCTGGTTCCTCGCGGCCTGCATAGCCCTCTCAGTGATAGCGACCGTCCTGAGGAACGATTACAACCTGTGGAGCATCCTGGACACGATCTGCATAGCGTTCGTGACGCAATTTGCTCTGCTGGGAATCTGGACGGTCAACAAGCTCGACTCCGGCCCGTTCCCGTTCTGGCTTCTCGGCGCGTTCATGATGTTCGCAGCGATGGTGATGTGGTTCTACGTCACGGGCGCCGGGGCGATGATTCTCCTGAAAGGAGCCTCCTCCCTGAATCCGTTCCTTTCCGGCGATGTGGACGACGTGACGCTGTTCATCGACCTCCTGATGACGACATTCGTCTTCCTCTTCTCGACGATAGGCGTTCTGGCCACCACCTCCGCCATGATCAGGAAATACCTTCCAGGAGCCATATTGTCGATCGAGGAGGAGACCCTCGACGGGAGAAGAGGAGCCGCCGCCAACTTCTTCATGGTTCCGGACGTCTTAGATGTGGAGCGCGTCGAGATGGACCCGAAGCCGGATGGCCACGTGTTCGATCTCGATTCAATGGTCCAGCTGTCGATCTACGTGTTCTTGCTCGGCATAATGATCTGCTCGACCCTGTTCCTCAACCCGATAGTACTGGACCTCGTTCCCAAATACAACGTGATGCGCATCATGATGCTCCTGTCCGTGTTCCTTCCAGCGCTGGTCATACCGTGGCAGGCTGTGAAGAGCACCGGCGCCAGGGTGATATCATCCGCCCCCAGGGCGTACTACCTCTGGACGGGAGCCAAGAAGCGTCTGTTCACCGGATATGCGATGCTGGGGGTCTTCTTCCTGACCTTCGTGATATCGGTGTACTACGGGAACACCATCGAGACCATCCTCGGCTACTACATGCAGTTCCTGGTGCCTCTGGCGACCGTCTCCGTCGTCTCCGGGCTTCTCTATGCCAACAGCTTCGCGAGGAACCTGCGCGACAGCATCTGCCACAGATTCTACGTCAAGCGCGAGAAGATGCTGGAAGGAAGATGAACCGCGATTCGACCACATTATATACTGCTGAACGTGTCGCAATGTCCGATGACATCAGACCCGGCGTACGAGGCTATAAGCAAAGCCAGAAGACAGGTGAACGGAAACAACGTCAACGGGGCCATAAACACCCTGGAAACCTATCTGGCGACCGACCCCCACAACACGAAGCCTCGCATGGAGCTGGCCAAGATCGCCATATACGACCTCAAGGACTCCAAATACGGCATCATGCAGCTCGAGATCGTCCTGGACCTGGAGCCGGACAACATCGATGCCATGAAGGCCGCCGTCACCGTGATGGGCAAGGACAAGAAGTACAACAAGAGGACCATGGAGCTGTTCGAGAAGCTCCTGAGCATGGAAAGCTCGGCCGAGCTGTACAACCTCTACGCCAAGTTCCTGAGACGGCAGACAGGCGACTTCAAGCAGGCCGGGGAGTACTACGAGAAGGCGCTGGCTCTGAGCCCCAACGACTACGACATCCATCAGAACTACGCCGTACTGCTCCTGAACGACCTCAGGGACTACGAGAAGGCCAAGAAGGAGCTGGAATACCTGATGTCCATCAAACCGAACGATGCCAACCTGAAGAAGAACTACGACCGCCTGATGAAGCAGAAGTTCGACAAGAACGGCAATCTGAAAAAGCCCATCTTCGGGTTCCGCCGTTAAGGAACGGCTAAAAAAAGGCGATTTCAACAACGAATTTATACGGCCGACGGCATGGTAGTGGCGAGGGAACCAAATGGAACTCAAAGGATCAAAGACAGAGAAGAACCTCGAAGCCGCCTTCGCCGGAGAGAGCATGGCCAGGAACAAGTACACCTACTATGCGTCCCAGGCACAGAAGGAGGGGTACGAGCAGATCGCTGACATCTTCCTCGAGACCGCTGGAAACGAGAAAGAGCACGCTAAAATCTGGTTCAAACAGCTCCATGGAGGATCCGTCCCCAAGACCGTGGAGAACCTCAAGGACGCCGCGAGCGGAGAGAACTACGAGTTCAACGTCATGTACGCCGAGTTCGCCAAAGAGGCCAGGGAAGAGGGATTCAACGAGATCGCCGACCTGTTCGAGGCCGTCGGAAAGATCGAGAAAGAGCACGAGGAGAGATACCTTGCGCTCCTGAAGAACATCGAGGAGGGCGTCGTCTTCAAGAAAGACAAAGTCGTCATGTGGAAGTGCCGCAACTGCGGATACATCCACATCGGCACCGAGGCCCCCAAGTTCTGCCCCGTGTGCAAGCACCCCCAGTCCTTCTTCGAAGTCAGAGCGATGAACTGGTGATTCAAGAACCGCCTTCCCCATGCGGGAGGGCGGAAACCTTCTCCGTCCGACATCCGGACGGTTTTAACCATAATTCAAAAGAAAAGCCTGGACCCGGGGTTCCGGGCCCAGATTTTTTTCGAGGTTCACTTGAGACGTATGGTCTCGAGGTTCTGAGGGGCCTTGGTCTCGATTCCGAACTTCTTGTATATCGAAGAAGCCAGATCTGTACACTTCCTGTCCTCTCCGTGGCCTATGACGATCTTGTCGGGCTTGGGCTCCAGGGAGCTGATGTAGCGCATGAGCTGCTTCCTGTCGGAGTGACCGGAGAATCCGTCCACGGTGGCCCTCTGCATCCTTATGGTGAGCTCGATGGACTTGCCCTTGGAGTTGAGCGTGATCTCGTTCCTTCCCCTCTGGATGGTCCTTCCCATGCTTCCCTCGGACTGGTATCCGACGAACAGGAGCCAGTTCTTCTCGTCGTCCGCCCACTCCCTGAAGTACTCGACGACGGGCCCTCCGGACATCATACCGCTGGTGGCCAGCACGATGCACGGATCGGGCGAGTGGCATATCTCCTCCCTCATGGCGGCGGTCTCCACTCTCTTGAATATGGGGGAGAGGAACGGGTTCTCGTTCTGCTGGAAGATCTGTGTCCTGAGCTGGTTGTTCAGGTACTCCGGGTAGGCGGTATGGATGGCCGTAGCCTCCCAGATCATCCCGTCCAGGTACACGGGGCAGGTAGGTATGCGCCCGCCGCGCATGAGCTCCTCGATGACCAGCATGACCTCCTGGGACCTTCCCACCGCGAAGACTGGGATGAGGACCTTTCCGCCGTGCTCGGTGGCGGACTGCAGGAGCTTTCCCATCTCCTCGGAAGCGTCCACCCTCGAGGGCTGGATGTCCTTCTGGCCTCCGTAAGTCGACTCTATGACGAGGGTCTCCAGACGGGGGAACCTGTTGGTAGCGGGGTTGAACAGCCAGGTCTTCTCGTACTTGGTGTCCCCGGAGAACGCGACGTTGTGGAGTCCGTCCCCGATGTGGAAATGGGCTATGGCGGATCCCAGGATGTGCCCGGCGTTGTGGAACGTGAGCCTGACGTCGGGCGCGATATCGGTGGTCTCGTTGTATTTGAGGGCGATCGTGTGCATGATCTCGGTCCTGACGTCCTTGGCCTCATAGTAGTTCTTCTTGTTCTCGCCGAATCCCAGCTTGATGTTGTCCAGCTGGAGAAGGGCCATGAGGTCCCTGGTTGGAGGCGTGCAGTAGACGGGGCCTTTGTACCCGTATTTGAAAAGCGCAGGAAGGGTTCCGCAGTGGTCCAGGTGGGCATGGGTCACGACGACGGCATCCAGCTTGGAGATGTCGAACTCGGGGATGGCGAAATAGGGCGTCGCATCCGATCCAGGATCCAGGCCGCAGTCGATGAGGATCCTGCTCTCCTTGGTTGTGAGGAGGGTAGCCGACCTTCCGACCTGCCTGAATCCGCCCATGGTGGTCATCCTGACCCACTGCTCGCCGGGAAGGGTCTCCCTCGAGATGTTCCTGGCTACGCTCTTGAGCATCCCTATGCGCTCGTCGTGGTTGGCCCTGAGGTATCCCCTCACGTCCGAGACTGTCTTGGAGGGGATAGGCGGAGCTCTGATGACCTTGACGTTCCATCCGGTCTGGGTCCTGAGGTCTCCGAGACGCTGGCCCTCCTTTCCCAGAACCTCGCTGGGGTTGATTGCCTCGATGATCGCCTCTCCCGTCTCCTCCATGAAGTTGATGTCGAATATCTCGGCGGACTCGGGAATCTTCTCGCGGATCATCTTCTCGACTTCGGCTGAATCCGCCAGAGTCGACCTGTCCGGCCTGATGTCCACCCTGCGGTGGATGTTCTGGGCGAGCATACGAGCCAGCGAATCGTTGGATGAGAACTTCTCGTACTCGCTGGTATAGACGACGACAAGCGGTCCCTCGAACTCTATTGAGGTGATCTTCATGTCGGGTGGGACCAGCCGCCGAACCTCTTTGGTCAGGTTTTCGAACAGTTTATCTACATTCATCTTGAAGCCAGCTTTAATTTTTGCATAAATGGCAGAAAAATCGTTTGGGAAGAGGTTTGAGCGATTGGAATCAGTTAGGGAACTGGAATCCGAGGTCGGAGCAGCGGGACATGATCTCCTCTCTGGGGATGTCCTCGTATCCGTTGGGACCGATGTAGGCTATCAGCATTCCGTCGCCGGTGCAGTTGTCCCTCCTCCTGGCGGAGTTCAACGCGGTTATGGCCACATCGATTCCCTCGTCCTTGGTCATGCCAGGCTTGAACTTGGCCTCGAGAGCGCCCAGCGCGAATACAGAACCGGATCCTACGGACATATAGTTGTCCTCGATGTATCCTCCGGCTCCATCGATGCTGAACACGTGTCCGCCGGTCTTGTCGTATCCTCCGACTATGAGACCCAGGTAGAATCCCTGGCGGATTACACTGGCGACGAGCGTCGCTGCGGTGCTGACTGACATGGGAGCGCCTTTCTTCATCTCGTAGATCGAGATCTCGCTCTGCATGTAACGGACCATGAGCTGGGCGTCTCCAACGACTCCCGCGATGGTCATTCCCAGGTTCTCGGAAAGGGGATAGAGCTTCTGGACATGACTGTGGGCAATGAGGTTGTTCATGGTCGCCCTCTGGTCAGTTGCAAGAATGACACCGTCCTTGAGCTTTATTCCGATTGTCGTAGTACCGGTTTTAAGAGTGTCCTCATCTGTCGTCATATTAAACCCCTTTAATGTGAGAAAAAGCACCGTCCTCGACCGTGCTCTGTGAGTTGATACTCCATAGTAAAAGGTGCTATTAAAAAACATCTATGGTTTCCGCAACGGGTGAAATAGACTGGGGACCCAGACTTCGGCGATGCTGTCCATCACCCATAACCGATAGGGACGGACACGATCCTGATGATCTCCGAGGCTTCGAAGATGGTCGTTGAATGGACATAAATTTACATTTCTTAAGATTTCTTGCTAATAGTCCTAGCATGGGAAAAAATCAGAAATAATCTAGGAAATTATCCTTCGAAAATCCATTTATTGCATTTATAACGGCAAAAATAGAGGTTATGGACGGTTAGATGTACCAAGAAAACTATAATCCAACAACTAAACACGTCTCCACGGTCCTACGATAAATAATAGGATGTATATGCCAAAGCAGAAGTAGCCTGCTTCGCTTCGTAGGCCGAATAGGAAATTTAAGTATCCTTAGCACTTACGGCAAGAAGGCCGGAAGTCTAGCAGGCGGCATGCCGCGTCTTGCGGTTCGAGGGGAAATCGAGATGGAATTGAAAGAATGGCTGGGAGAAGACAATCAGCTCGGAATAGACATTTGGGAGAGGAAGTACCGTCACGCAGGCGAGAACTTCGAACACTGGCTAGACCGTGTGAGCGCAGGCGACGAGAAAATCAAGGAGCTGATCCGCGAGAAGAAGTTCCTGTTCGGAGGAAGGATCCTCGCCAACAGGGGGCTCCAGAACAGCGGGCTCAAGGTCACGCTGTCGAACTGCTACGTACTGTCGTCTCCGGAAGACTCCATCGAATCCATCTTCGAGACCGCTGGAAAGCTCGCCCGCACGTTCAGCTACGGAGGAGGAGCAGGGATAGACATCTCCAAGCTCGCTCCCCGCGGCGCGAGGATCAACAACACGGCGTCCCAGACGTCCGGTGCGGTGTCATTCACCGACCTTTACTCCATGGTCACCGGGCTCATCGGCCAGCACGGACGCAGGGGAGCGCTCATGCTCACCATATCCTGCGAGCACCCCGACCTCGAGGAGTTCATGATGGTCAAGACCGACCTCGAGAGAGTCACCAAGGCCAACATGTCCATACGCATGACGGACGAGTTCATGAAAGCCGTCCGCGACAGGGAGACGTTCACCCAGAAGTTCTACCGCCCCGAGAGCGGCGAGCACATCACCAAGGAGATCAACGCAGCCGAGTTCTTCGAGAAGATGTGCGAAGCCAACTGGGACTACGGAGAGCCCGGATGCCTGTATTGGGACAGGATCTCTTCTTGGAACCTCCTCAGCGAATTCCCCGATTATTCCTACGAATCCACCAACCCATGCGCGGAGGAGCCTCTCCCCGCCGGAGGAAGCTGCCTCCTCGGAAGCATAAACCTGTCCGCGTTCGTCGAGAACGGCGTGTTCAACATGGAGGACTTCAAGAGCGCCGTGAGGACCTGCGTGCGCGGCCTGAACGACGTTCTGGACGAGGGCCTCCCTCTGCATCCGCTCCAGGAGCAGAAGGACTCCGTCACCAACTGGAGACAGATCGGACTCGGGATCATGGGGCTGGCAGACATGATGATCCGCCTCGGATACAGATACGGATCCCCCGAAGCCGTGGACTTCTGCAACAAGCTCGGAAAGATCATGGCGGACACCGCGATGAACGAATCCGCCATCATGGCCAAGGAGTTCGGCATGTTCCCCAAGTGCGTCCCGCAGCAGATCGTCGACTCCCCCTACTTCCAGGAGAACGCGTCCGACGAGACCAAGGAGCTCGTCCTGCAGTATGGACTCAGGAACTCCCAGCTCCTGACCATCGCGCCCACCGGAACTCTCTCCACCATGATCGGAATCTCCGGAGGAATCGAGCCCGTATTCGCTCTCTCCTACGAGAGGAGGACCACCTCCCTGTCCGACCACGACGAGTACTACAAGGTGTACACGCCCGTCGTCCAGGAGTACCTCAGCAAGCACCCCGAGATCCAGAAGGACGAGGACCTCCCCGAGATGTTCGTCACCGCCCAGAACCTGGACTACAAGGAGAGGATCGAGATGCAGGCCACCTGGCAGAAACACATCGACGCCTCCATCAGCTCCACCGTGAACCTTCCCGAAGATTTTCCCAAGGAGAACGTCTACGAGATCTACATGAGCGCCTGGGAGTCCGGATGCAAGGGGGTCACCGTCTTCCGCGACGGATGCAAGAGGCTCGGAATCCTCTCCACCAAGAGCTCCGAGAAGCAGGAGGATCCCGACAAGACCGTCGAGGAGCCCAAGAAGAAGGTAGTCGTCAGAGCAGCGGCGGACAACCTCATCGGAAAGAAGCGCAAGCTGATGACCGGATGCGGAAGCCTGCACTGCACTGCGTTCTTCGACCCCGAAGACGGAGAGCTCGTGGAAGCGTACCTCAACAAGGGATCCACCGGAGGATGCAACAACTTCATGGTCGGACTGTCAAGGATGATCTCCCTGGCCGCCAGGTCCGGATGCGGCGTCGATGCGATCATCGACCAGCTGAAGTCCTGCGGATCCTGCCCCTCGTACGTGGTGCGCACACACACCAAGAGGGACACCAGCATAGGTTCTTGCTGCCCCATGGCCGTCGGATGGGCCCTCAGGGACATGTATGACGAGATGCAGAGCCAGCTGAAGGGAATCCCCGAGGCCAAGGAGCCCGAGGCGCCCTCAAGGACCATCAAGAACCCCTGCCCCAAGTGCGGAGCAGAGCTCGAGTTCCAGGGCGGATGCAACACCTGCAAGTCCTGCGGCTGGTCCAAGTGCGACTGATCGGGGCTCCAAGCCCCGAAAACCCCTTTCCTTCACTCTTCTCTCGTCGATCCTATCAGAGAATCGATGTCCACCGTCCTGCAGATGGCTTCCACATGGCCGACGTTCTCCTCGTCCGTAGCTGAGAGGGCGCCCTTGAGGATGAACGGAGACAGGTCTGCGTCGTAGGCAGCGAAATACGTGGACAGGACGCAGAGATGAGCCACCAGTCCGATGAGAACGATGCATTCGGCTCCGGCCTCGCGTATCCTGTCCAGCAGATCGGTCCCATGGAACGAGTTCATGAACTCCTTATGGACCCTGATGTCCGAATCCTTCACCCTTAGCCCCTCCACGAAGGCTTCCGGGTCCTCCATGGCGTCGGAGGTGCACGAGTTCATCGCATCGTAGCAGATCAAGATGACAGGCGAATCCGTCTCATGGAAGAGGTCCAGAGCGCGGTTCATCATATCCAGATGGGAATCGACCGACCTGTGGAGGCCATCGGTGACCGTGTAGAACTTGTTCTGGATGTCGACTGCGACCAGAACCGCTTTCTTTCCGTCCACTGAGACGTTCATGCAAGGACATCGCTCCCGGTGTTAAAAGAGTTCACCGGGAACGATGCGTGTTTGATGAGTCAAGCTTTGGTCTCTTCGACGGTCTCGTCCTCGAACTCGTCTCCGAATCTCTGCAAGGTCCTGGAGCCACGCTCCTTTCCGAACAGCTTGGGCTTGGTGAAGTCCTCCTGGATGGAGTCGTAAACAAGCAGCCTGGTCCACTGTCCGTCCTTGCCGTACATGGTGAAGGTGTCGCTCATGAGGCTGGTCTCGGTAATCTCCATGGACATGAGGCTCGATCCGGATCCGCTCATGTCGTAAATCACGAGACAGGACTTGCTGTCCGCATCCTTGAAGACCTCCAGCTTCTTGTCGCCGTGGTTGTTGCTGAAGAGCCTGGTGGTCACCTTGCCCTCTCTATCAGAACGGAGGAGGACCCTTATCTCTTCGGCGCGCTTCTTGAGGATGTACCCGTCCTCCATGTTGGCCAGACTGACGCCCTGCATCTTGAGGTTGTGCCTCGACATGGTGGACTCGCCAGAATAGCCCATGGACTTGTCCAAGGACAGAACGAGTATCGCGATCTCCAGCGCCAGGGTGAGCAGGATGATGACGATTATGGTGATGTCCCCTTTGTTGTTGCCCACACGGGAATAGGACCAGAACCCGAGGATCTGTATGGCCAGCAGCAACATGAAGACGTAGCGTATTCCCGAAATCCCGAAATCGTATCCGCACCAGACGCTGAATCCGAGGATCGTCGACAGCAGTCCGATGAACATACCGACGGCTGAAACCGTGATGTCGCCCAGGTAGCCGTAGCTGAAGTACGACACGATGATCATGAACAGCCCGGTGAAGAAGCAGGCGGAAGCCAGGACGTCCTTCAGGGTGTTCCTCATATGGTAGATGCACGCCACGACTCCGATGAACATGACCGCGGCCGGGATCAGCATGGGATGCGTTACTGCGTTATCCAGCCCCTTGTACATCAGGGAGTAAATGCCGCAGACCTCCATCATGAGGATGACCGCCGCGACCTTATCGAAACGAGAGATCTTCACGATGAGACCTCCTCGGCTGCATCCTCGTCCCTGATGACGGGTCCGTCGTCCTCGCTGATCTTCCTTATCCTGAAGACCTTCATCTGATGGTCGTTGCAATCGATCACGAGGTATCCGTCGGATAAGCGCATATCCTCGACCTTGAAAGGCTTGACATCGAAGGCCGAGCCGCCTTTGAACGTGGAAAGGGACAGGAACACGTCGCCCTTGGGACCGTTCCACCTCTGCAGATTGCCATAGACGTCGATAGGACCGTCCCTGCAGGGGAACTCGTACTCGGCATATACAGGCCCGAAATCGCCTTCTTTGGCGAATCCGGAGCTGTCTCCGAAGAACTTGACGATGTCGTCGCAGACATCCTTCTTCATGGATGCATTGGAGATGGTTCCCTGAGCCACTCCGTATCCGCTGAAGACGCGGTTGAACTGGGCTAAGCTGGTCCCGTTGCGCACGTTCTCCGTGCAGACAAGGGCGATATACAGGAGACAGAGCGCTATTATCGCGATATTGCTCACGCCCGCCTTGAAGATCTCGTACGGGTCGAAGACCGCAATCGTGTACATGTAGAGCCTGATGACGGATATGAAAATCAGCATAACCGTTCCGAGGATGATCAGAGCGATGGTCCTGGTGTTCCCGCCGAGATACTTGACTCCCGAGTAGACCATGTTCGCTCCAACGATGGTGATGACCAAGCTCAGGAAGAACATATAGACGCTCTCGTCCAGGAACGTGACGAACACGTAGGCGATGACCCTCGACAGTCCCAGACCGATGGCGTACATCCCGGTAGCGAAATTGATGCTGCGATGCGTATCCAAGATGACCAGGAATCCGCAGATTATCATCGGAATGTACGAAGCCAGGATGTAGAACGACTCGCCGTTGTCTATGTTCCTGATCTCGCCGAATACCCCGTATATCAGCATGAAGACCCCTAGGATCAACGTGAGCTTGTTGAAGATCAGGTCCGTTCCTTTACGCACTGCGTTACGTAACGCGTGGTATTCCATGCCTACTAGTTAGAACTCGACATTATTTTAGATTAGCTAAAGACATAAACGACGTTCATGGCGAAAGCATCGTGGACGATAACCGTTTAATCGTGTTGCACATACGGAGTCACGGTCGACATGAACGAGATATGGACGGAGAAATACAGACCGAAGACCTTGGACGAAGTGGTCGGACAGAAGCACGTTTCTGAGAGGCTGAAGGCGTACGTCGCGTCCAGGAACATGCCGCACCTGATGTTCACCGGGCCTGCAGGAACAGGGAAGACCACCTGCTCGCTCGCGCTGGCCAGAGAGATGTTCGGAGACGAGTGGAAAGGCAACTTCATCGAGCTCAACGCTTCCGACGAGAGAGGAATCGACGTGGTCCGCGGGAAGATCAAGGAGTTCGCCAGGACCTCGCCCCTAGGAGGAGCGGAGTTCAAGATCATCTTCATGGACGAGGCCGATGCCCTCACTTCCGATGCCCAGGCAGCCCTCAGAAGGACCATGGAGAAGTATTCCGGGATCTGCCGTTTCATCCTCTCGTGCAACTATTCGTCGAAGATAATCGACCCCATCCAGTCCAGATGCGCCGTGTTCAGGTTCAAGCCCCTCACGTCCGAGGATGTCAGCGGGTTCCTGATGTCCATCGTGGAGAAGGAGAAGATCGACATAGACGACGACGCCGTGAAGGGCCTCGTGATGGTCGCCAGAGGCGATATGAGGCGCGCCGTGAACTCCCTGCAGGTCGCGGCATCGCTCGGCAGGAAGATCGACCTGGACCTCATCTACCAGACCACCGGGATGGCGAATCCCGAAGAGGTGAAGAAGATCCTGGAGACCGCCCTCGCAGGAGACTTCATCAGAGCCCGCGACATGCTCGAGAAGACCATGATCGAGTTCGGTCTGTCCGGACAGGACATAATCAAGCAGATCCACTCTGCCTACTTCGACCTGAGCCTCACCGACATGGAGAAGGTCAGGCTCATCGACAAGACCGGAGAGATCGAGTTCCGTATCGTCGAAGGCAGCAACGAGAAGATCCAGCTGGAAGCCCTGCTGGCTTACCTCGTGATGATCGGCGGGAACAAGAGATGATTCACTCCATCGCCGAGAGGACCGTCGGGAGTATCTTCTCCGTCGCTTCCGACAGGACCTCCGGCGAGGAGCACAATATCAGGATTTTCTTCTCCTCCTGGAGCTTCCTATCGTAGACAGCGCCGGCTCTCTCCGCTATGTAAAGTCCGGGAAGGAAGTCCCAGATCTTATTCGTGAAACGGACATGCACGTCTGTACGGCCGCAGGCCAGGAAGGCGAAGTCCGTGCAGGCGGCCCCGAACACCTTGAACCTGCCTATGACGTCGTAGCACTGCGAGAACACTGCCGCCTGAGCCCTTCTGAAGGCCTCCGACTTGCGGCTGAAGTCTCCCGTCGACATCAGGCACTGCTTAAGCGGACGAGGCTGAGAAGTCCGTATAGGCTTACCGTTGAGGAACGCCCCCTCGTCCGTCGCCGTGAACATCTCGTCGTACGCTGGAAGGTATATCGCGGCGGCCTTCGGGACGCCGTCCACCAGGAACGCGGCCTGTATCCCGAACAGAGGGAGGCCGCGGCTGTAGTTCATGGTCCCGTCGATCGGGTCGATGACCCAGGAGCGGCTGGACATGGACGCGTCGGGGCTGGTCTCCTCCGATATTATGGAGTCATCAGGGAAATGGGAGCGGATGGCGTCGATGATGAGCTTCTCCGATGCGATGTCAGCGCCCGTGACGATGTCGTAGATGCCCTCTGAGTTCTGCTTCGTCCTTGCGACACGGTCGCTGCGCATGACCGTCTCCGACGCGTTCCTGATGGCTTCCACTATGACATCCAGCTCTTGCATGAAGGTGCGGATGGATAACGTCGTCAAAGGCTTTTCCCATAAAGAATGGCCCGAGCGGTCAGTTCCGCCCGGGGTAAAAGGATTCGCCCCTTTCGAAGGGCCTGATGATCACTCCATCACGTAGGTGAAGGTGCCGTCGAAGCTCCAAGGCAGATGCTTGTTGAGCTGCTTGACAATGGTCTGGAGATTGTCATCGGAGACCAGGGTCTTATCGACTGTATTGGCCAGCTTGAACAGGTCGTAGATGCCGCCTATTCCGTACCTGAGCTCTCCGTAGCAGAGGCAGACATGCTTGTTCTTGACGGCATCGAGATCGGACCATCCCTCGCGTGCGAGGTACTGGGCCATGCATGCCGAGAGAGACTCTTTGTCCTCATCCACGTAGTATCCCAGCAGCTGCTTGCCATCATAATACGGGGTTCCTACGAGCAGGATCCAATCCGCTTTGCACTCGACCATCTTCGCGAGATCGAAACTGGTATTCTCCCCTCCGCCGTAGTCCTTCTGTATGTTGTAGCCGATGATATCCACCTCCGGGTATCCGTAAGAGGAGACCGTTCCGTAGACAGACGGATCAGCGGCGGGAGCCTCGACGTAGAAGCGGATGGTGTCAGTCCTGTTCTTGAGCCTGTCTTTGATAAGAGCGACGGCGAGATCGTAGACCAGGCACACCTCGTCCCCGCGAACGTCCTTCTGGAGCAGCTTGCACAGCTGTCCTATGTTGTCCCCGGATACGCTGTCGCTGAGGCCGAGAGCGTAGAACATCATGTGGAAATACGGGACCCCTGCCTGGTCCAGCGCGGAATAGAATCCGTCAAGGGAATCCGGGAAGCGGTCCGTGACAGCCTTAGGCAGGATGACGAGGTCAGGCTTGGCATCGGCGATCGCCTTTGCTACAGAGTTCGGATTGGAAGCGAACGCGGTTTCGAGGTCGGGGATGGTCGGAAGGCTGGACAGCTTGGGCCAGGTCTTGCTTATGTGGCTCCCGAGGGAAGGATCCTTGGATGAGTAGTCTTCAGGCATTGCGCAGATCATATCCTCCCATCCTTCGCCGTAAGCGGTGGCGAAGACCTCGAGCGTCGAAAGGTCGGTGACGGCGACGCGCTTGATGGTGTCGTTGATCGAGACCTTGTGTCCGGCGAGATCCAAGGCCGTGATGGGCCAGACAGGTACATCCGGAGGGACATCGCCCCCTTCATCGCTGTTGTTGTTGGAATAGTTGGACAGCAACGAGGATGCCGCGACAGATATGACTGCCACCACAAGCATCGCCACCAATAGCAACCTCATGTCTTTATTCATCGACTACCAGCCCCAGCGGACTCGATCCGTTGCTACCAGATAGTTTCTAGTCGGTATTAAGGCTATTCAAGATATCCACGATAATCCCAATGCGACATAGTTATACGCATTGATCGAAGAAAAAGAACCCCGAACGGCATCGCCTTCTGAAAAAGCTGTTTCTCGCCTTATCTATCTTATCGGATCGACCATCGGGTAGCCTTTGGAATTGGTGTAGACCTCGGCTTCGACACTGCAGACCTCCTGGCCGTCTCCGAGGTGATTGCCCCCGCCGGAATGGACCTTCCCTTGATGCATGACAGTCAGATGGTCCGCGAATCCGTATGCGTAGTTCATGTCGTGGAGGACCGTGACGGTGACCATCTCCTTGCTGACATGCTCCTACTTATCATCTCGAAGATGTCGAGCTGCAGAGCGGGGATAAATCCTGAAGCCTCTGGAAACACGCCGTCGGATCCTCCGGAATCTGTCGGCACCATCGATAGTTCAAAAGAGGAGGGGGCCGAAGCCCCGGTTTATCGCGATTCTGTGTCGTGGCACTTCAATGCTTGGATTGCTTCTTGGAAGCTCCGGTCTCGGGCGCAGTGCTGTTGCCACTGGAGGTCTTCAACTTGGAAGCTTCTCTGCGCTCCTTGTTGTGTTTCCCCATGATTACAGCATATGGTTTTACTTCTATAAAAATTTAACTATAATGGGAATCATCATTTCCGTATTCCGAACGATGTTTATAGAAAAACAATTAATTTAGGAATTCCTTAATTACTCGATACGATGGATGGAGTCGTCGAGAACACCCTATACATACCTTTAGCAGCGAGAGCCTATGTCACGAAGCGCTTTCCGGAATTCTTCAAGGACGAAACGTCCGCGATGCTGGACGAGAGGATCCCGGCCAGCGTGAAGGAATGGTCCAACGAGTACACGATGATGGCGTCTGTCTGCAGGTACCACATAACCGACGGGATGGAAAGGGAGTTCGCCTCGAGACATCCAGACAGATGCAACATAATCCATATAGGAACGGGCCTGGAGACAGCCTACATCCGCCTGGAGGACATCGGCGCCCACTTCTACGACATGGACCTCCCGGACGTCATAGAGCTAAGGAAGAGCCTCCTTCCACCGAAGGAGAACGAGACCGTGATCGCAGGAGACATGTTCGACCTCTCCTGGACGGAAGGCATAGACGAGAAGGTTCCGACGATGATCCTCGCCCTCGGAGTGTTCCAGTACTTCGAGGAGGACCGCATCATAGATCTCGTCGGAAAGCTGAAGGAACGCTTCCCCGGCAGCGAGCTCGTCTTCGACGCCACGAACAGCAAGGGCGTGAAGTACACCAACAAGTACATCCACAAGACAGGGAACACCGCGGCGGAGATCCATATGGCGGTGGACGACCCTCGGGAATTCGCCGATAAAACCGGAACCGATCTCCTGGAGGTGAAGACGTTCTATGAGGACGCCAGAAGAGTCCTCGGGAAGAAGCTGACGCTGTACACCCGCATAGCGATGAAAGTGGTCGACGACAGCGGGAGGGCCAGGGTCTTCCGCCTGTCGCTGTGACGGACGGAAGATCCGGACCCGGTTCAGTATCTGTTGTCGAAGAACCTGTTGGTCTTCTTCTCGCTGCGCGGAAGATAGCCCACATCCACGGCTCTGGGGACCACCGTGACGCCGATACGGGACTTGATCAGCGAGGTCATGTCCTCCTCCAGCGCCTGGCGGTCGGCTTCCGGCACGTCCGTCTCGAAGTACAGGGTGATGATGTCCCTGCCTTCCAGATGGTCTATCATAACCTGGTATTCGCCTGTGGCTCCGTCCAGGACGGATATGGCCTCGTCGAACTGCGCAGGGAACATGTTGACCCCCTTCACCTTGACCATGTCGTCCGTCCTTCCGCGGATGATGTCGATGCGGGGGAAGCGGGAGCCGCAGGGGCACTCGCCGGGGATTATCCTAGTGAGATCGTGGGTCCTGTACCTTATCAAGGGAGCCCCCTCCTTCCTGAAGGCGGTGATCACCAGCTCCCCCATCTCTCCGTCCGGCAGGATCTTGCCGGTCTTGGGGTCGATTATCTCGAAGTAGATGTAGTCGTCCCACATGTGGATCCCGTTGCGATAGTCGCAGCTTATCCCGATACCGGGGCCGTAGATCTCCGTAAGGCCGTAGATGTCGTAGAAGTCGACTCCAAGGCTGTCGGCGATGTGCTGCCTCATCTTGTCTCCCCAGCGCTCGGAACCGATGATCCCCTTCTTGAGGTACAGCTTGTCCTTGAGGCCGCGCTTCTCGATCTCCTCGGCCAGCAGAAGGGCGTAGGAGGACGTTCCGGTGATGACGGTGGACTTGAGGTCCTGCATCATGCGGAGCTGCTTCTCGGTGTTCCCGGGACCCATGGGTATGGCCATGGCGCCCAGCCTCTCGCAGCCCGCCTGGAATCCTATCCCGGCTGTCCAAAGCCCGTATCCCGGAGTTATCTGGATGCGGTCGTTCTCGGTTATCCCTGCCATCCTGAAGCAGCGCTCGAACATGACGGCCCAGTCCTCCACGTCCCTCCTGGTGTAGGGTATCACCACAGGGGTGCCGGTGGTCCCCGAAGACGAGTGAATCCTTACTATATCGCTCTCCGGGACAGCGGCCAGGCCCAGAGGGTAGGCTTCCCTCAGGTCGCCCTTGTCCGTGAACGGAAGGGTCTCGAACTCCTCCTGGGTGGACATGGATTCGACGTCTATCCCCTCGAACTTCTTCGCATAGAAGGGGCTCTTCTCCTTTATCGTGGACAGCAGCCTGAAAATGTTCTCTTTCTGATAACCGTTCATCCTCATTTCTCTTCCTTCTTTAGACTCTCCAGGATTAGTGCCGCTTCCGCGTTTCCGCGTCCGGCTGCCTTCTTCAGCCATCTCTCGGCGTTGCGCTTGCTCAGGACCATGCCTTCGCCGGACAATGAAAGCTTACCCAGCATCAGCATGGCCTCGTCCGAGCCGAGATCGGCTGCTTTGGAGAAGAACTTTACAGCTCTATCTGGGTTCTTGGGGACTCCGGATCCCTCTAGATACATCGCGCCTAGGCGGTATCCTGCCTTGGGATATCCGTAGTCCAGACAGGCCTGGTAGCCTGCGACGGCCTTCTTGAGGTCCTTGGGGACCCCGCGGCCCTCCTCGTCCATGACGGCCACGCGGTACAGCGCTACCAGATTGCCGGCTTCGGCGGCCTTGGAGTACCACTTGTACCCCTCCGCCAAGTCCTGATCGACGCCTTCAACGTCCGTGTACATGAATCCGAGATTGAACATCGCCCTGGGGTAGCCCATCTCCGCGGACTTCCTGTAGAGGTCCATGGCCATGCCAAGATCGGCGCGGATGCCTTCCCCGTGGGCCCTCATGTGCCCGAGGTTGCATATGGCCTCGGCGTTCCCCTGGTCCGCGGCCAGACCGAACCATCTGGCGGCCTCCCTGCGGTCCTGTCCCACTCCGTCCCCTTTGTAGAACATGTATCCCATGGCTACCTGGGCGTCCTGATCGCCTTCGCGGGCGGCCTTCATGACCGTCTCGAACGACAATTCAGTGCCCCCTCACCCTGCGGACGTAGACCTCCGGATGGTCGACGTAGCGTCCGAGATAGTAGAACGCGGCCAGGAATCCGTTGGCGGCGGCCTGGGCGTAATATTTGATGGCCTGGGTCTCGTCGCGGGGGTACTCGTCGTTGTCGTACGCCCTTCCCAGGAAGAACTGGGCGTCGCAGGAACCGGCGGAAGCCGCTCTCATAAGGAGCTCCAGCGCCTTCTTGTCGTTGCGCTTGACATGTATCCCCTGATGGTACATCATGGCGACCGCGAACATCCCGTCGGCGTCCCCGAGCTTGGCCGATTCCATGTAGCTCTCGAAAGCCGCCTTGTCGTCCCCTTCGGAAAGGTATTCGTCCGCGACGTTGAGCAGATGCTCCCTACGGTCCGTCTCCCTCTGGACATCGGTGTTCATCAGCTTCTCCATACGACCCTCGTAGCCGTCCAAGCTCTTGCCTGCAAGCGTGGATACAGCCGAATTGTAGCATATGATGCATTTCTGGTGTCCCATGTCGGCGCCGTACTGGTACCAGCGGATGGCCTCCAGAAGGCTGGGCTCCACGCCGTTGAGACCGTACTCGTAATCCAACCCTATATCCAGGAAGGTGTCGGCGTCTCCGGAGACCCCTACTGATGCGAACCACATCTCCGCGTCCCCTCTGGTCCCCTCGTCCACGATGCCGTGCTGTATCATGTATCCGACCATGAACTTGGAGCGGACGTGTCCCATCTCGGCGGCGCGCTTGAAGCATTCGAACGCCTTCTGGTCGTCCTTCTGGAGGATCCTCCCCCAGCGGTATTCGCATGCGAGGGCGTACTGGGCGTCGACGTTCCCCATGTCGGAGGCCGAGACCAGATGATCCAGATACATGCCCTGGTTGGGAGGGACCTCCTTGCCCTCGATGAACAGCTTGGCCAGCTCCCAGTGGGCCCTGGGGCATCCCCTCGCGGCCGCGCGCTCGTACCATGTGATGGCGGCATCGATGTCGAAATCGACCTCCTTCCCTTCGTGATAGTAGTAGGCAACTCCGAGGCACGCGTAGGGGTCCCCGGAATCCGCTGCGCGGAATATGGGATCCTTCATCTACGTCTCCTCTCCTTCTTCAGCACTTCCAGCATGGCCGCTGCGTCGGGATCGCCCATCTTCGCTGCTTTGGTGAAATGCTTCTTGGAACGGTTGAGGTCCTGCTCGACGTACTCCCCGTCGTAGTAGATCTTTCCGAGATAGAACTCGGCTTCGGGGTTCCCCATCTCGGCGGACCTGTTCAGAAGCTGGATCCCATCCTCGACGTCCTGCTCGACCCCGCGGCCCATGATCTTCATGACCCCGAGGTCGGCCATCGCATACGGGTGGCCCTGGTCCGCAGCCTGGTCGAACCAGACTGCCGCCATCTCCTCGTTCTTCTCGACGAAGCGGCCGTCCCTGTAGAACAGAGCCAGACAGTACTGCGAGTTGGGCTCGCTGCCCTCCGCCGCCTCCTTGAACCATTTGAATGCCATCTCGTCGCTCTGATCGAAGTATAGGCCGTTGGCGTACATGCATGCCAGCGCGTACTGCGCGTATCCGTTGCACTTCTCGGCGGCCTCTGTGAACCAATGGGCCGCTTTAGCGTCGTCCTTGGGGAGGATCTGTCCCTCGTAGGACATGTTTGCAAGGTCGACCATCGCCTGCTGGTATCCGTTCTCGCAGGACTTCTCCAGCCATTTGAGCGCCAGAGAAGGGTCCCTCTTCAGACCGTCCCCGTTGGCATAGGACATGCCTATCTGATACTGCGCCTCCGCATGTCCCTGCTCGGCGGCCTTCTCGAAATAGGCGTTCCCTTTCTTGATATCGAAATACTTGGTCCTGGGGGTGGAATGGATGCATCCCAGAACGAACTGCGCGTCCATGCTCCCGGCATCGGCTGCGCGCACATACCAGTCCATAGCCTTCTTGAGATCCTGCTGGGTGTCGTACGTCCCCTGGTAATAGAGCTCGGCCAGCCTGTACATCGCCTGAGCAGAGCCGTTGTTGGCAGCCTTCTGGAGCCAATAGAGTGCCTTGTTCTCGTCCTTGGGGATGCCTTTGCCCTTGAGATACATATAGCCGACGGTGTTCTGGGCCTCGGCGTCATCATACTCGGCGCAGACCGTGTACCATCTGACGGCTTCGACATGGCTCTTGGAGACCTCCTCGGTCCCTTTATCGTACATGGCGAACAGCTTGGAACATGCTTCAGGGTCCCTCTGCTCGCCTTTGAGCCTCAGCTCCAGGAGCTTCTCCATGACATCCTCGGGGTTCCTGGACATCTCGGATACGACTATGGCGGCATCCTTCGAGCCTTCGCCGGATGCTAGCCTGAACAGCTCCTCGGCGGTCTTCCTGTCCCTGGTGATGCCTGCTGTGCCCGTGTAAAGGAACAGAGCATAGAGATACTGGGCATCGGGGATCGATTCCTCGGAACCGCGCTCCGCTGCTGCAGCGGCTCCTTTCAGATCGTAGCCAGCGGAAGCGCAGTCCATCAGGCTACGAGACGGCATATACTGGCCGTCCTGTGAAATCGTTGATTGGGACATAGTCAGAGCTATACGGAATCAGATATTAGTAATCTGACCAACGAATGTTCTGATTTTACTTTGTCTAATGATACTGTGGGATGCATGCCGGAACACTGATGTCTGACATTTGCCATGAGCCACTTTCGGCCACCCCTCCCGTTCTTAGCATTATATACTGACCAGACGTAGCAATCAATCATGGCAATCGCAATATCAGACCGTATCGAGAGAGGTGCGAACGAGCACGCTCTTCCAGCATCCTGTCTGACCAACGTAGGATGCAGCATGACAGCGTCCGCTGATGCGATAGCGGACAGAAGCTTCGCCTATGGGGATCCCTGTCTCAGGAATCTCGGAAGGGTCGTTTCCGAACCCGAAAGCCAAGCAAAAAACCGCTTAGAAAGAAAGAACATAAGTGTTTTATCTGTAGGAACGATAGGCTTTAGCATGGAGCCGTTCCTGAAAAACATGGAACCAATGGAGAGGGCGAGATACTATGTCCTCAACAAGGTCAGTAGCGGCTACACCGAAGCCTTGGAGATTTTCAGCGACCCAGAGAACGTGAACACGCCAGTCGCACAGTACTTCCTCGGCATGATCTACTACCACGGCCTCGGAGTCCCCAAGGATGCGGAGAAAGCATTCAGATTCATGAGCATCTCCTACGAAGGCAAGAATCTGAACGCCAGCTACTATCTGGGGATGATGTATCTCAAGGGTTTCGGCACCAAGAAGATACCCAACAAGGCCATGATGCACCTGAAGGAGGCTGCTAACACCGTCGGGGATTCCCGCGCCGAGCTCCAGGTCGGACTCATGTACCTCAGGGGAGAGGGACTTCTGGCTCCTGACGAAGAGAAGGCGTTCAAATGGGTAGAAAAGGCCGCCCTCCACTCCAACGTAGAGGCTAAATTCATCCTCGGCCAGATGTACAGGACCGGATGCGGATGCGATGTCGAAATGGCGTCAGCCTTCAGACATCTCGAATCGGCCGCGAAGAAGGGCCACAAAGGCGCCCAGATCCTCCTAGGGAACATGTACCTCAAGGGCGAGGGCGTCCGTTCCAACAAGGCTATGGCCGAGCATTGGTACAACGTCGCGGACGGAAAAGAGTCCTTGACTTGACTTAAATCGAAAAATAAAAAATTTGGAGAAGGGGCGATGACCCCTCCTCGCATTTTTCACTTCAGTCCGACAATGGTGCCGTCAGGATTGAGATCCATCCTCATCGCCGCAGGCACCTTGGGAAGTCCGGGCATCAGGGTGAGGGTTCCGCAGACAGGGACGATGAATCCCGCACCGGCGGACAGCCATACCTCTCTGACGTTGAGCTTCCAGCCTCTGGGTGCGCCCTTCACCTTGGAATCGTCCGTGAGGGACGCCTGGGTCTTGGCAATGCACACCGGGAGGCCTCCGTATCCGTTGGCCACGATGTTGTTGATGGCCTTCTCAGCGGCTGCGGAATAGACAACCCCGTCGGCTCCGTAGATCTTCCTGGCGACGGTGTCGATCTTGTCCTTGACGGAAGAGTCCAGATCGTAGAGGAAGTGGAAGTCCTTGGGCTTCTCGACAGCCTCGATGACGGCCTTGGCGATCTCCTCGGCTCCCTTTCCGCCCTCGATGAAACCGTCCGAGAAAGCGACGCTCACGCCGATGTCCTTGCAGTGCTGGCGGATGAGCTCGATCTCCTCGGGCTTGTCCTGGGCGAAGTGGTTGATGGAGACGACGATTGGGACCCCGTAGTAGGACATGTTCTCGATGTGCTTGTCGAGGTTGCAGAGTCCCTTCTTGAGGTTCTCGATGGTGAGGGTGGATTCGTCCTCGAGGATTCCTCCTCCGTGGGTCATCAGCGCCTTGATGGACGCGACTATGACGACGCAGTCGGGGGACATGCCGCCCTGTCTGCACACGATGTCCATGAACTTCTCTCCGCCCAGATCGGAAGCGAAACCCGCCTCGGTGATGACGTAGTCTCCGAGCTTAAGAGCGGTCTTGGTGGCGATCAGGCTGTTGGTACCGTGCGCGATGTTGGCGAACGGGAATCCGTGGACGAACACGGGCTGCCCCTCGAGGGTCTGGACTAGGTTGGGGTTGATGGCGTCCTTGAGGAGCACCATGAGGGCTCCGACACATCCGAGGTCCTTCACGGTTATCTGCTTGTTGTCCTGGGTGTACGCCACGACCATGCCCTCGAGCCTGCGCCTGAGGTCTTCACGGGAAGTGGACAGGGCGAGGATCGCAGAGATCTCCGATGCGGAGGTGATCAGGAAACCCGCCTCGTGGGGAACTCCTCCGAGGGTCCTGTCGTTTCCGAGTCCGACGACGATGTTCCTCAGCTCCCTGGCGTTGATGTCCATGGCTTTCTTGAGGACTATCTTGGTGGGATCTATCCCGAGGGGGTTGTCCCTCACCAGCTGGTTGTCTATGATAGAGGATAGAAGGTTATGGGCGGCGGTGACCGCGTGGATGTCTCCGGTGAAGTGGAGATCGATATCCCACATGGGGTAGACCTGCGCGTATCCTCCTCCGGTGGCTCCACCTTTGACTCCGAAGGTAGGGCCGATGGAGGGCTCCCTGAGGGCCCCCACGACGTTCTTTCCGAGACGTCCCAGTCCCTGGATAAGGCTGATGGTGGTGACGGTCTTCCCCTCCCCGGCGGGAGTGGGCGTGATGGCTGTGACCATGACCAGCTTTCCGTTCTTGCGGCCCTTGTACTTGTCAATGACGTTCAAGGGCACTTTGGCGATGTATTTGCCGTACGGAACGATCTCGTCCTCGGACAATCCGATCTTGGCTGCAATCTCTTTAATGGGTTTGACCTTCGCCGATTGGGCGATGTCTATGTCAGCCTGCATGACCGATATCAGACAGTCGGCTCTAATAAAACCTCCTACCTTTTTATTTGCTGGACTACCGGAACGAGGTCTGCAATAAGGCTTAACATCGGTAAAAATTCGAAACGATGTGTCGTCATCATATTGGATGAATAGTCAATATAATTTAAAGTAAAACAAAAAATATTTTGGTCGTGCTAAATTATTAAATAGTAATTTTAGGAATACCTAAGTATGAGTCCCGATTCCGTAGCGACCGTACAGATATCCAAATCCGGAGCATTCGCGAGCCCTGGACCTCAGATGCCGTTGTCTTTCCTCAAGAACACAGAACGTGGAGAGATAATCAGAATATCAGGCAAAGAGGACGTTAGAAAGTACCTCTCGGAGTTAGGATTCCTTCCGGGAACGGTGATCAGCGTGGTCAACACGGTCAAAGGCAACATCATAGTGGACGTCAAAGGCTCCAGAGTTGCCATTGACGCCGCTATGGCCTCCAAGATCATCGTCTCCCAGTGAGTTGAGAGATATGAAAACGCTGAAGGAAGCCGCCATAGGGTCCACTGTCAAAGTCATCAAGATCCATGGCGAAGGCGCCCTGAAGAGACACATCATGGACATGGGCATCACCAAAGGGTGCTCCATCTATGTTCGCAAGGTCGCTCCCCTAGGGGATCCTGTAGAGATCACCCTGAGGGGCTACGAGCTGAGTCTCAGAAAGGAGTATGCGGAGATGGTAGAGGTCGAGTGACCCCCATCGGTTCACGGATTATTTCCGATCCGAAGAACCAGGAGAACGATTTATGAGCTATACTATTGCATTAGCAGGTAACCCTAACTGCGGTAAGACGACATTGTTCAATGCTTTGACAGGTGCGTCGCAGCGCGTCGGTAACTGGCCTGGTGTGACTATAGACAAGAAGGTCGGAAAAATACATGGAACGGACTCAGAACTGGTCGACCTTCCTGGAATCTATTCGATGTCACCCTACTCCCCCGAGGAGATAGTGAGCAGGAACTTCATCATCGACGAGAAGCCCGATGCGCTTATCAATATAGTAGATGCCACCAACCTCGAGAGGAACCTGTTCCTCACTCTCCAGCTACTCGACATGGGAACCCCGATGGTCGTAGCGCTGAACATGATGGACATGGTGGAAGCGGCTGGCGATAAGATCGACGTCGACGGCCTTTCCAAGAGCCTCGGCGTCCCCGTCGTGCCCATATCCGCTGCCAAGAAGACCGGGATAAACGACCTCGTGAACAAGATCACCGAGGTGGCAGGAAGCAAGCAGAAACCCGCCCCCTCCAAATTCTCCGGCACGTTCGAATCTGCAGTCGTCGCCGCAGAGGGAGCCCTCAAAGGCAAGGTTCCCGAGGACAGCCTCAGATTCTACGCCATAAAGCTGCTCGAAGGCGACAAGGACATCATCGAGAAGGTCCCGCAGGCCAGAGAGCAGATCGCTTCCGCAATCGAAGCCTTCGAGAAGGAATACGACGACAGCGCGGACTCCATCATCGCCGACAGCAGATACGACAGGATCGCCGAAGTCGTCGGAAGCACCGTCAAGCGTGCCCCTCGCGACGAGAAGGGGACCCTGTCCGACAGGATCGACCGTATCGTCACCAACAGATGGCTGGGCATCCCGATCTTCATCGCAATCATAGCGCTCATCTATTTCATCGCAATGTACGACGGCGCCTGGGGAACCTCCCCCGGAGCCTGGGCAACCGGCTGGCTCAACGACTGGTTCGGAGAGCTGGGAGGTAATGTCGCTGCCTGGTGCGAGGACAACGCTGTCGAGCCCTGGCTCACCGGACTGCTCGTCGACGGTATAATCGGCGGAGTGGGAGCCGTCCTCGGTTTCCTGCCCCAGATGATCATCCTCTTCCTCTGCCTGGTCATCCTCGAAGAGATCGGATACATGGCCCGTGTCGCGTTCGTCATGGACCGTGTGTTCAGATACTTCGGACTCTCCGGAAAGTCCTTCATCCCCCTCCTTGTGGGAACCGGTTGTGGCATCCCCGGCGTGATGGCATCGAGAACGATCGAGAGCGAAAGCGACAGGCGTATCACCGCCATGACGGTCACGTTCATGCCCTGCGGCGCGAAGCTGCCTGTCATCGCCATGATCGCCGGAGCCCTGTTCGGTGGCAGCGTCCTCGTGGGTATCTACTCCTACGTGCTCGGAATATGCACCGTCATCCTAACCGGAGTCATCATGAAGAAGCTCAAGAGGTTCGCCGGAACCCCTGCGCCTTTCATCATGGAGCTGCCTCCCTACCACGCGCCTCAGCTGTTCAACGTCGCGAAAGCCGTATTCGACAGAGCCTGGGCTTTCGTCAAGAAGGCGGGAACCATCATCCTGCTCTCTGCGATCCTCATCTGGTTCCTCTGCAACTACGACTTCTCCCTCAACATGGTCGAGAGCATCAACGACTCCATCCTCAAGTGGGTCGGAGACGGGCTCAAGTACCTGTTCATACCCCTCGGATGGGGCGACAACTGGGAGTTCTCCATCGCGACCATCACCGGTCTCGTGGCTAAGGAGAACCTCATCGCGACCATGGGAACCATGTTCGGAATCGAGGAGATCAGCGACGAAGGAGAGGAGATCTGGGGCATCCTCGCGACCCTGCTCGGAAGCGCCGGCGCCATCTCGTTCCTGACCTTCAACCTGCTCTGCGCCCCCTGCTTCGCGGCTATCGGAGCCATGCACAGGGAGCTCGGAACCTGGAAGAGCACCGGATTCGCCGTCGCCTGGCAGTGCTTCATCGCCTACCTCATCTCCGTCATCGTCTACGTGATCTACGGAAGCATCATCGGAGCGAAGATAGAGACGATATCGTACGTGCTGTGCATAATCAACATAGCGGTGCTCGTCTACCTCGTCTGGGCGAGGGACCCCTTCAGACAGCTCAACAAGTCTGTAGAGGAGGAAGTCGAATGAACGCGGCGAGCCTGGCCATACTGGCGATCGTCGTCCTGATGGTCGTCGTCGCTGTCGCCCACCTGTACAACAACAAGCGCAAGGGCAAGACCGACTGCGGATGCAACTGCGGAAGATGCGGCAAATGCTCAGGCTCCAACGTCGAACTTCCCGAATGCTGCAAGAAGGACTGAGTCCGGATCAAATCAAAAGACGGGGTCCGCCCCGTCAAACCCTCTTTTCATTTCATTTCTACCTGGATCGGCCTCCACAACGCTATTAAACGTACGAACCCTACTGAAACAGAGGTGTGCCGGTCTTGTCCAAGTCTCTGATACCGCTCTGCGTCTTCATCCTGTTAATGGGAGCGTTCGGAAGCTTTGTCCTAGCGGAAGACCCCGACTACTGGATAGGGTTCGAACTCCAAGTGGAGACGGACGAGGGGATTGACCACGTCGACGGCATCGGCCACTATTGCACGGACGACTACGTGGAGCTCGTCGCATACGTCAACGACGGATACATCTTCAGCGGATGGTACGACGAGAACGGCGTTCTGCTGGAAAGCTCGGAGCTATACTGGTTCTACGCGTACAACGCCCCCATATTCGCAAAGACCCAGAGAGGAGCCTATCTGGACCTCATGCGCATGGACGGCGTTCTGGCCTCCACGAGCAGGACCGTGCCCCTCGGCGAGACCGTGACGTTGTACACCTACGAATGCGGGAGCGAGTTCCTGGGCTGGTACACGCCCGAAGGGGAGCTCTTCACCGAGAGCGACGAATACACGTTCACGGCGAACAAGGACATCAGCCTCCTAGCGAGGACCGACAGCACCTTCTTCGATGGCGACAATCTGATCCAAGGGAAGCTGGACGACGACTCGATCAGCGATGCCTCCATCATCCTCAAGGACCGCTACTCCGGATATTTCATAGAACGTGTCACAGGCGTGACCGAGTGGAGCTTCAGCCTCATCCCGGGCGACTACGCGCTTGTCATAGAAGAAAACCTGAAGGATGGAACGAAGACCACGGTGACCAAATATGTGGATATCCCCGGCGACATCCACCGCAAGTACTGCTGGATGAACGGGAGCAGCCCCGAATACATAGAATGGACGGCGGACCGCCAGGACTACGCCAGATGCTTGGACTCCAAGGCGGACAGGTTCCCCGACGAGGAGGACAGGCTCGAGTTCGTGGATTACACATCGAACAGCATGAGAGCCCTCGCCGCCACCATGCTGGAGAAGACCGCGAACATGACCGATGTGGAGCGTGCGGACTACGTCCTGAAGTTCGTCCAGAAGATCACCGAATACCAGAGCGACGACGCCCTCTCGGACGACGGCGAATACTGGAAGTACCCAATCGAGACGCT
>JAEEGI010002928.1_pt1 | contig 41200 bp, 40 predicted proteins | sample 8958751 | NCBI WGS metagenome assembly JAEEGI01 (sample SAMN16246545, study PRJNA631951) | gut metagenome | biome: gut microbiome; feature: rumen; material: KS-attached | host: Bos | place: Iran: Karaj | collected 2018-10 | reverse complement strand
TCCCCCGCATGCGAGATGGAGAACGACATCTTCGTGGATCCGGTGAGCGTCAGCATCAGCGGCATCCCACAAGGCGGAAAGGCCTGGTACAGGATCTCCCCTGCAGGGGATTTCAAGCCGTACGACGGCCCCTTCGTCCTGAACGAGAACTGCACAGTTGAAGCCTACACCGAAAAGGATGGTCTGAAGAGCGCCGTCATATCAAGTACGGTCTATCGTGTCCGCAACGACATGAAGATCGAGATAATGTCTCGCTACAACCCTCAATACAATGCCGGAGGCGACGAAGGCCTGATCGACGGCAAGCGCGGCACTACGAACTGGCGTTCAGGAGGTTGGCAGGGTTATCAGGACACTGACTTCACCGCCGTGGTGGAATTGCTTCAGCCGCGCGATCTCAAGGAGATAGGCGCGGGCTTCTGCCAGGACGCAAGGTCCTGGATATGGATGCCCCGCTACGTGGAGTTCTTCGTCTCTGAAGACGGGAAGGACTACATCCCCGCGGGCCGGGTGGACAACACGGTGGACCCGCAGGATTACGAGATCCAGACGCACGACCTGAGCGTAGCCGTCCCTGAAGGGACAGCTCCGGTACGTTATATAAAGGTGTTCGCGAAGAACTTCGGCACCATCCCGGAGTGGCATCCGGGAGCAGGCGGCGAAGGGTTCATCTTCATCGACGAGATCTGGGTGAAGGAATAGTCTATTTCGACTCGAAATGCTCGCACACCCGGCGGTAGCTCTCGATATCACCTATATCGAAGCGGTGTCCGGGCATCTCCATCGCATACATCGGCACCCGGGTGCTGAGCCAGGCGGCGAAGCTGCCGGGGGCATCTACGCCGCAGCCGGCCGCTATGCCTTCGGCCACGCGGCCCACGTCTTCACGCCGGTAGAAATAGAACGGCGGGCAGCACCAGTGCGACCTGGGCTCCGCGGGTTTCTCCTGCATGCCGACGATGCGGTCGTCGGAGTCAACCTCCACTATACCGCTCTTGTGAAGCCTCTTCCCGTCCGCTTCATAATAGCGCATTATGCAGGACGCCTGCTTCGCGGCGGCGTATCTGATGAACTCCACGAGACTGAAATCCAGGATGTTGTCCCCGGCGATGACCAAGAGGTCATCGTCCAGTCCAAGGGAGTCTATGGCGTACTGGATGTCCCTGACGGCGCCCAGACGGGTTTCGTTGGTGGAAGTGCCGTCATCGACTACGGTGAAGGATGCCGATGACGAAGAACGGGTCGATGCCCATTCCCGGAAATGCTCGGCAAATTTATGATTGGAGATGACGACGAATTCATCCACGAGGCCTGCGCCCATGATGTCGTCCACCAGCCAGTCGAGGATGGTCCTGTCCCCTACTTTCAGCAGAGGCTTGGGGAAGTTCTCAGTCAGAGGATAGAGCCGGGTGGCATAGCCGGCCGCAAGGATAAGGCATTTCATAGGCTATAGGATGACTCCGTCGGAGGAATGGCAGATGTAGGCGCTGTAGTGCCCCTTAAGAGCAGGGAACTGCGCCAGGTATTCTTTCTCTACCGAAGAAAGTATGGACTCGCGGAAAGCGGGGTCGATGAGAGCCATGCAGCATCCCTTGAAACCGGCGCCGCTGAAGCGGCCGCCGTATATGCCGTCGGTATGCTCCATGATCTCATAAAGGGCCTTCAACTCGGGCGAGCCGGTTTCCCAGTTGTAGATGGAGGAATGGCCGGACTCGAAACTGAGACGTCCGTATTCCTTCAGGTCTCCCCTCCTCCAGGCCTCGGCGCCCTTCTCCACGCGCTCGTACTCGGTAAACCAGTGCTCCGCGCGCCTGCGCCATGTCTCCGGCAGGCGGTCCTTGTACTCGTCATAGACGGAGCGCGGGACCTCGCGCATATGCGTCTCGCGGAACTTGCCGTATTCCATCCCGGCAAATGCCTTGAGGGCATATGCGGCGCTGCGACATTCGTCGACGCGCATATTGAACTTGGATCCGGCCAAGGTCCTTTCCACTCCGCTGAAGAATATTACGATCTCATACGGAGCCATCACAGGCGAAGCCGGGATGAGTTCATAGGAATCATCCAGGGTATCGAGATAGAGGAGATGGTCCTTGCGGGAATAGATCTCGCAGCTCTGGTCGAGCTTGCCGCAGCTGACGCCGACGTAGTTGTTCTCCGCAGCCATGGCGATGGAGATCATTTCGAGAGGCTCCAGCGAGATGCCGTTGACCTTGCATAGAGCGGAAAGGAAGGCGATAGTGACGGCTGCCGAAGACGACAGGCCCCCGATGGGAAGGCTGCCTTCGATCACGCCGCATAGTCCGGTGGACAAGGTGTAGCGCTGCGCCAGCTCGAGCGTGGCGCCGCGCAGGTAATCCGCCCAGTCCATCTGGCGTACCTCGGGTACGCCGCGGATGTGGAACTGGGCGCGTTTGTCGAACTGGAGCGAAGCCAGTTCAACGACGCCGTTGCGCTTCGGATGATAGGCGATGCTGATGCCCTTGTCTATGGCGAAGCCCGTGATCTTGCCGTGCTGATGGTCGCTGTGCGCCCCGATGGGGCAGATCCTGTAAGGACAGAAAGCCACGGCATCGGGGCTCTTCCTGTAGATCTCTTCGAATTTCTCTACGCAGTTCATCTCAATGGATTCTTGTCGGATTGGTACCAAGCGATGAAGGCGGCGATGCCTTCGTGCAGGCGTACGTGGGGCTTGTATCCCACCTCATTCTCCAAGTGGGTGGTGTCGGCATTGGTCTGATAGACGTCTCCCGCCTGCATCGGCAGGAAAACCTTCTCGGCCGGGCGGCCTACGGCCTGCTCGATCTCCGAGATGAAATCCATCAGCTTCACGGGATTGGAACAGCCGATGTTGTAGATGCGGTAAGGGACTCCGTTCGGGCAGTCCGCAGCCGCGGGGACATGGTCCAGGGTGCGGACCGTTCCTTCGACTATGTCGTCGATGTAGGTGAAGTCACGGATCATGTCGCCGCCGTTGAACACCTTGATAGGCTCCCCCTTCGTGATGGCCGATGCGAACAGCATCGGGGCCATGTCCGGACGGCCCCAAGGGCCGTACACGGTGAAGAATCGAAGTCCCGTGCAAGGTATGCCGTAGAGTTTGGCATAGGCGTGCGCCATGAGTTCATTGGACTTCTTGGACGCGGCGTAAAAGCTCACGGGATTGTCCACCTTGTCGTCCTCCGAGTACGGAACCTTGGCGTTCAGGCCATAGACCGAGCTGGATGAGGCGAACACCAGATGCCTGACGGGATGGTTCCGGCAAGCCTCGAGGATGTTCAAGAACCCGACAAGATTGCTCTGGAGGTAGGCGTAAGGATTGGTGATGGAATACCTCACGCCAGCCTGGGCGGCGAGGTTGACCACCGCATCGAATCCCTCGGCGGCGAAGAGCGCGTCGAGCGCTTCCTTGTCGGCGATGTCCATCTTGAGGAAGCGCCTGCGCTCCCCCGTACAGAACTCAGCTATGCGTCCTTCCTTCAGGCGGACGTCATAGTAGTCGTTCATATTATCTATTCCGACGACTTCGTCTCCCCTCTGCGCGAGCGTGAACATCAGCTTCGAGCCGATGAATCCCGCGGCTCCCGTGACCAGTATCTTCATATTGAATGATTTATTTCGAAAAATCCTTGATGCGCTGCTCCTCGGAGAGCTTGCAAACGAGGAGCGAGCCGTCCTTCTCAGCGACGATATAGTCCTCCAGCCCTTGCAGGACGACCTTCTTGAGCGAGGAAGTCCTGACCACGCAGCCCTCGCACTCGAACATATGTATGTCGGTGCCGACAGTGGCATTGCCGCTGGCGTCCGTGGAGGAATTGAGGCGGAGCGAGCCCCAGCTTCCGAGGTCGCTCCAGCCGAACGACGCCGGGATGGTGTGGATGCCTCCGGCCTTCTCCATCACGGCATAGTCGATGCTGATCTTCTCGCAGGTCGGGAACAGACGCGCCACAGTCTCCTCCTCCGCATCGGTATAGAACGACGGGGCCATCCCATCCATTATGCCGGCGATGCCGGGAGCATATGTCCGGATGGCGGAAGTGATGGTGTCGGCGTTCCACACGAAGATGCCGGCATTCCAGAGATAGTGCCCGTCGGCCAGGTATGCCTTGGCGGTCTCGAGATCCGGCTTCTCCTTGAAGGCGCTGACTGACAGGACTTCAGGAGCGACTTCCTCACCGGCGAGGATATAACCGTAGCCGGTCTCGGGCCTTGAGGGCTTGATGCCGACGGTCACGATGGAACTGCCCGTTGCGGTAAAGTCCAGGGCTTTGGAAATGATGCGGCGATACTCTTCGCCGTCAAGTACAAGGGCATCGGAAGGAGTGACGACTATGTTGGCGTTGGGATGGCGGGCCTTGATCTTCCAGCAGGCATAGGCTATGCACGGCGCAGTGTTGCGCGCAGCAGGCTCCGCCAGGATATTGCTCTCCGGGATGTCAGGGAGCTGCTCCCTGACGATATCGATGTAGCTGTGAGAAGTCACCACCCACATATGGTCCGGAGGACAGACGGGCAGAAGGCGGTCGGCCGTCATCTGTATAAGGGTCCTCCCGCAGCCGAGCACGTCGATGAACTGCTTGGGATACTCAGGGGTGCTCATCGGCCAGAAACGGCTGCCGATCCCGCCGGCCATAATGACGACGTGTCTGTCCATAAGAGTCAGTTAACAGGTATAATGAATGGGATTGGTATCTACCGAGGTCATCTCGATTCGCAGGCCGGGGAAACGGTCAGCCAGGAAGTCGCGCAGCAGGTCCTTGGTGAACTGCTCGCTCTCATAGTGGCCCATGGCGATCAGAAGCATGCCGTCGGCATCGAAATAATGATGGTAGGATATCTCGCCCGTGATGAAGGCGTCGGCGCCCTTGGCGCGGGCCTCGTCCATGAGGAACGAGCCGGCGCCGCCGCACAGGGCGATCTTCCGCAGCGTGAGCCCGGAAGCATCGGTGTGCATCAGGCACTTCACTCCGAAGGCGTCCTTCAGCCGCCTGAGGAAGTCCGTGGCGCTCTCGGGCTCAGGCAGAATGCCTATGACGCCCGAGCCTGCGGCACGGCCCTCAACCGAAGGCTTCTCCTCTATCCATTCCAGGTCCTTCAGCCCGATGCGGGAAGCGATCCTGTAATTGACGCCGTCCTCGGCATTGTCGAGGTTGGTGTGGGCGGAATAGAGCGCCACGCCGTGACGCACGGCTTCCATCACGCAGCGCTGCTGGTAAGTGGCTCCCGTGACACGCTTGAGCGGCCTGAAGATGAGGGGATGATGCGACACGACGAGGTTGCAGCCCAGCCGGACCGCCTCCGCGACAATGTCTTCGGTGATATCAAGACAGAGCAGGACGCCCGTCACCTCATCATCGATGAGACCGACCTGGAGTCCTGCGTTGTCGTAATCCTCTTGAAGCGCCAGCGGAGCCAGCGACTCAAGGGTATCAGCTATTTGCTTTATCGTCACTGGCATAAGAAGAGTATCCGTATCCGTAGTGGCCGTAATGGCCGTAGTGGTATCCATACTTGTTCCCGAAATAACCGGACTTGGATATCTCCGTACCGTTGAGGATGAGCGCAAGGTTGTTGTACTTGTTCTCCTCGTAGAGCTTGTTGAGTTCGGCGAGCATGCTTCTCTCGCAGAGGCCTGCGCGAATGACGAACAGAGTCCTGTCGGCGTGCTGGTCGATGATCTGGGTATCGGCGACTATCTCGATAGGAGGGCAGTCGAGGAACACATAGTCATACTCGCCCCTCATCTTGGCGACCAACTGCCCGAAGCGCTCGTCGGCAACCAGCTCAGTGGGGTTCGGAGGTATGGAGCCGACAGGGAGGACATAGAGATGGTCATAGCCGGGGACCTGGCAGATCAGAGGCTTGACATCGTCGGTCTGTCCGCTCAGGTAGTTGGAAATGCCCTTGTGAGGATTCTCGACATAAGTGGAGAGGGACGCATGACGGAGGTCGCAGTCAATCACCAGCACCCTGCGGCCCTTGATGGCGAGCGCCACGGCGAGGTTCATCGAAATGAAGGACTTGCCGGAACCGGGGTTGAAGGAGGTGATGGCGGCGACGTTGGCGTCCTTGTTCTTCATCATGAACTCGACGTTGGTGCGCAGCACGCGGAAAGCCTCGTTGATGGTGTCGCGGCTGCCGCTCTTGACGAGGATCTCGCGCTTCTGCTCGACCTGCTTCTGCATCTTGAGGGCGCGGAGATACTTCCTGTTGCCCTTTACACCGCTCTCGGTAAGAGGAATCTCGCCGGCAAAAGGAAGGACAACGTCCTTGATATCTTTCTTGCCGCGGACCCTGGTGTTGAGGACTTCATTGAGATAGATGTATGCCAGCGGCAGGCAGAGGCCGAGGAGCAGCGCGAGCAGATAGATCATGCTCTTGCGCGGAGCCGTAGGGTTCATGCTGCCGGTGGGAGGGTCGATGATGCGGGTGTTGTATGCGGTGAAGGCCTGTGAGAGCTCGTTCTCCTCACGCTTCTGGAGGAGATAGAGGTACAGGGCTTCCTTGACGCTCTGCTGACGCTCGACCGAGAGCAGGTACTTGGCCTGCGTAGGGTTGGCGGCGATGCGCGCCGTGGCCTGGCGCTCGGTACGGGTAAGGGAGTTGATCTGGTTGCTGAGTGCAAGCTCCTGGTTGTCGACGGAAGTGATGATGGCCTGGCGCAGGCTGTTCAGGGAGTTGTCGAGCTCGACAACGAGAGGGTTGGACTCGGAGCTGTTGGCCACGAGGTCGTTCCTGCGGAGGAGCTTCTCGTTGTAGTCGTTGATCTGGCTCTCGATGTTGGCGCTGCTGATACCGGAGTTGGCCGGGAGCACCTTGTTGCGGTTGTCATCGTTTGAAAGAGACTCGCGTATGTAGCGGGTCATGTAGAGCTCGTTGTTCAGGCCCTGGATCTGCTCGTTGATGGCGTTGCTCTGGGACATGTACATGCTCGAGGCGGCCTTGACGTCAGGGATGAGGTTCTGGCTCTTGTAGTTGGAGATGTCGCTGTCGACGTTGGTGAGCTCCTCCTCGATCACTCCGAGACGTTCGTTGATGAACATGGAGGTACTGACGGCGATCTGGTTCTTGTCGGCGACCCAGTTCTCATTGTATACCGATACCACCATGTCGAGGACGTCCTCGGCGCGCTGGATGGAGATGTCGTTCAGGGTCAGCTGGATCACCTGGGACATCTTGTCGGCGAGGCTTACGGAGAGCTCGTTGGCATACTTGGCGGTGGCGCTGCGGTAGGAAGAGCGATTGACATGGACCGTGGGGTAGTCCTGCGCGACGTAGTTGACTGTCGGAGTCACCACGATGTTGCCCACGGGAGTGGCAAGGGTGTCGGCGAAAGCTCCGGTGACCTTGGTACCTTTCTCCACCGGCTCGTTCTGGAGGGTGAAGTTGGAGATGGTGAACCCTCCGTCCTCCTTGACATCGAGGTCGAAGGACATCACAGCCTGGTCAGGGACGTCGATGATGGCTGCCTCGAACGGAAGCGAACGGCCGTAAAGGACGTTGTCGTGGAAGCGGCCGTCAGTGGTATAGTTCATGTCGAGGTTGAGGCGCTTGACCACCTCCAGCATGCTGGACTTGGAAGCGAAGGCCTTGATCTCGTTGTAAACGTTGGTATTGGTGTTGAACAGGCCGAGCTGCGAGATCTCCGCATCAGTGGAGATGGACTGACCGCGGGAATTGGTCTTGATCTGGACCTCGGCGGAACGGGTGTACACAGGAGGGGTCTTCAGAACGTAGAACACTGCCAGCGCAAGGCACACGGCCGCCGAGATGGCGAACCAGTACCATTTGGACAGGCACTTGTACAGGAGGTCCATCAGCTGTATGGACTCTTCCTGCTGATTCTGGGGATTATTGTTGACGTTGTTTTCCATCATCAGTTGAATTAAAGCGCACGAAGCAAGAGAGTACCGACACTAGCTGCAAGCGAGGCGATGGAGACCCAGAAGGAGGTGCTGCGGACGTTGTTGCCGTTGACCGTGGACTGGCGGGCGCGCATCTCGTTGGGCTCGACATAAATGAGGTCATCCTGCTGCAGATAGTACACGGGAGAAGTCATAACGGCTTCGGCATGACAGAGATCGACCTTGAACGAGGTCTGGTTGCCGTTAACGATACGGAGGACCTTGACATTCTCGCGGTTGCCGTAGATAGTGAGGTCGCCGGCCAGGGAGAGGGCGTCGAGGATCGTGATCTTGTCCTTCTCGATGGCGTAACGGCCGGGGCGCGCGACCTCACCCATCACGGCGATGGTAAGGTTCATGAACTCGACGGTCACGACAGGGTCCTTGGCGAGGCTGCGCGAGGTGAGCTCTCCCTTGATGAGCGCGGCGACCTCGGGACGGGTGAGGCCCTCGATATGGAGCTTGCCCATGACCGGGAAGTCGATGTCGCCGTTCTCGTCGACAGTATAACCGGAGACGGCCTGGGAATAGTTGGAGGCCACGCTCTGGGACACACCGCCCAGACGCTGGGAGATGTAAGGGAGGTTGAAGAGGTTGGTCAACTGGTCGTTGGACGTGTTGACTATGATCGATATCTTATCCTCTGGACGGAGGCGGATGTGATTCTCAGTCACAGGTACGGACATCCCGCGGGAGTCAGCGTCCTGGAAATAGGAGATGTTGGTCGGTGCGGCACAGGAGGCCAACAGGACCACCAGCGCAGAGACAAAAGACAAAGTTTTCAAGTTCATATACGAATTATTTATTTTCAGTAATAATAAATAGATTACAAAGGTAATCATTCCGCTCGGTTTTACAAAAAACGGGCTGATTTCTTTGTTTTATCATCCGCGTTTAGGTAACTTTGATGCACGATACTTAAAAAATCACGTATGAAGAGATTGTTTTTCTCGCTTATCGCCGTCCTGGCGATTGCATTTTCCGCCAACGCTGCCAACTACACGGTAGACGACAGCGCCATCGACGCCCTGATCGAGGCCTCCGTCGAGGTATCCCCGCTTGAACTGATGCCCGAGGCAGCCGTTCCGGCAGCCGCCTCTCTCGCGGCCGGAAGTCCCAGCCCCGTCGCTTCGTTCCTGCTCTGCACCTTCCTCGGCGGGTTCGGCGTACACCGCCACTACATGGGCACCCGTCCCTGGATGTGGGCCATCTATGTCTTCACCGGCTTCGGCATCTTCGGAATAGTTCCCCTCGTGGACTGGGTCATGCTGCTGATAGGTCTGGTCGATGACAATATCGGCCAGTATTGCGGCAACACCCGGTTCATTATGTGGGCATAGCCTTGAAGAAGGACCGGACAATCATTTTCCTGGCCGCGGCGCTGCTGCTTGCCCCGACGGGCCTGTCCGCCCAAAGGCGGATCATGGCCGACGTCGAGGTCAAGCAGGCAGCCGGCGGCAAGGTCGCCACTGTCACCAAGCGCGTCCATTGCTCCAACGACGGACGCGCGGTGATCCATTTCCTCAAGCCGCAGGACTACATCGTGGTCACCAACCTCAAGGGCGAGACCAAGATGTACTTCCCCTCCACCAACGAAGTGGTGGTGGACAATTCCGCGTCGCTGACCTCGCAGGACGAGCTCGTCTCCGTCTTCATGAGCGGACGCGCCGAGGACCTCGGACTCGGGCTGTTCGGCTACCGCCTGCAGTCCACCGCACGCGAGGACGGCCTCGTCAAGAAGACCTATGTCACGGACAAGTCCGGGGACATCCCCAAGGTCGAGATCGTCTATGACAACTTCCTCCCCATCTACTGCGGCTATGTCGATGCCTCGGGGAGAACCGTATCCAAGACATATTATTCAGATTACGCCCCTGCGGGAAGGACCATGCTTCCCCGCCGGACCACCAGCATCACCTATACCTCTCCGAGGGATTCCTCGGTGATGCGCACCATCTATTCCAACATCCGGGTCGACGAAAACGACCCCCTCTTCGATTTCGAAGTCCCTGCCAACGCCAAGGTAGTCACCCCGAAAGTCCCCGGACGATGAGACGCCTGTTTTCCGCCCTCGCGGCAGCGCTGCTGCTGTGTGCTGCCGGCAACGCACAGACCGTGCCCGGCAGGATGCTTCCTCCCGGGAGCATCGAGTTTTTCAAGGGGGCGGTAAGAAGTGACGGCGTCCTTCCGGCCATCCTGTCCACTGCCGACTACATGACGCGCAGCGGCCGCATAGGCTCCTCCCAGCGCCGCGCGCTGCCGGAGGTCCCGGCAGCCATCGCCGGCAGCGGCATCTATCCCGCAACCGCATCCAAACCACGCGCTTACATCTCCAACGATTACGATTTCGTAGGATACCTCATCGGCAACGGCATGGAGGAGGACGCGGTCACCCTCCTTTCGAAGGTCCGCTATCACGACTCCGACACGCTGCAATACCTCAGGGGCTGGGCGGCCTACAGCGCCAGGCGGCTTGAAGACGCCGCGGCAGCCTTCGACAAAGTCCCCGCCGACTCCCCTTTCCACGACAAGTCGATCTTCTATGACGTCATCTCCAACGTCCATCTCGGCAATTACCGGAGGGGCGCCGAACTGCTGCGCGGATACAGCGGGCCGTACAAGGAGCTCAAGAGCCTCGAAGAGGCCGGCATTGCCCTCCTGGAAGGCCGCGCCGCGGACTTCATCACGGCCTCGGACGGCTTTACGTATTCCCAGTATGCCCTGACGGACAGCGAGCGGCAGCTCCAGGGCATATACAATGAGAGATATTACGGCCGCTCGAAGAGCCCGGCGGTCGCCGCGACCGCATCGGCGCTTGTCCCCGGCCTCGGAAAGGTCTATGCCGGAGAGCTGGCCGAAGGCATTTCCTCGTTCCTGACGGTAGGGTCGTTCGCCGCCATCACCGCGGAGAACTGGGCGAAGCACGGACCCAAGAACTGGAAGACCATTCTTTTCGGCGCCTTGGGCACCGTATTCTATATTGGAAACATTTACGGGAGCTATGTCTCCGTAAGCATACACAACGATGAACTGAAAGATGCACAGGACACTGCGATTCTTTATCACATCCATATTCCTCTGCGCAGCGTTTTCCAGTGAGGCGCAGGAGCGGACCGACTGGGCGCTCAGGGCCGTCGAGTGCGAGCACGCGGCGTACACCGCCGAGGATCCGCGCGAGGCTGCGGAGGCCCTGGTCGAAAAGGCGTACTGCTACAGGCAGTGCGGCCGTTTCGACGAGGCCGTCGCTACGCTCGGGCGGGTCAGCATGTTCCAGCTGGCCCCGGAGCGCCGCGGGGATGTGCTGTATGAGAAGGAACTGTGCAGTTACCTCGCCGGAGATTATGAAGGCGCGGCGTCCTACATGGAAGAGGCCGGAGGGTCCGGGGACCCGCGACGGCTCATGCTGGACGCGCTGGTCCTCGGCGGCTGCGCGCGCTGGGACGAGTCCCGCGCCCTGGCCGAGGACCTGGTGACCCTCCGCTATGACGGGCAGGAGCGCGAGGCCGCGCTCGAGCAGCTCCGAGACCTTTATTCGAGGACTCCGAAGCTGAAAAAGGAGGGGCAGGCGGTGCTCCGCTCCTTCCTCCCTCCCCTTGGCCATCTCTATACCGGACACCTGTCCGAGGGATTGGCTTCCATGGGCTTCAACGCCGCTGCGGCCGGATGGATCGTGTGGCAGTGCCTGGGCGGCAACTGGATCACCGGCATCCTCGGCGGCGGGGTTGCGCTGAACGCCGCCTTCATGGGCGGAATGGAGCGCAGCGTCGAGCTCGTCGACGAGTACAACCGCGACGCGGCAGCCGGATTCAACGCCCTGCTGCGCGATGTTTTATTGTCTCACGGACAAGCAGAATAATTTTGCAAAAATTCATTAACAAAGCGACGCAACCTCCGTCTATTTAGTGTTTGAAATCCGATATGACCCACGAAGAGTTCAAAGCGCGATACCTTCCTCTCGGAGACGGCCTTTACAGGATAGCGTTCCACTACCTTGAAGACAGTTCCGATGCCAGCGACACGGTGCAGGACCTCTACGTCAAGCTTTGGAACTCACGGGACAAGCTCGACACGGTGCTGAACCCTCAGGCCTATGCCTATACGCTGCTGAAGAACATGTGCATCGACAGGCTCAGGAAGGACGGCAGGACGGTCGCGATGGGAGAGATGCCCGAGAGTTCGGGAGAAGATCCTCCCGACAAGGTACTGGCTGACAGGGAGGCCCTCAGAAAGGCGATGCGGTGCATCGAGGCCCTGCCTCCCAAACAGCGGGAGATCGTCAGGATGCGCATTTTCGAAGGGTTGGAATACGAGGAGATAGCCCGCAAGCTCGAGATGTCGGAGATCAATACGAGAGTACAGTTGAGCCTTGCACGCAAGGCATTGAAAAACAGAATGAAAAGCGAGTTGTAATATGAAAGGGAAAGTTAACTTGAGCATTCAGGAGCTCGACGCGATAGCGCAGGACAGCTCCGTCAAGGTGCCGGAAGGCTTCGGAGAGAGCCTCAGGACCGGACTCGACGCCCTCGATTTCATCTCAGGGACGCCCGCCGCACGCCCGCAGTGGCTGAGATATGCCGCCGCCGTCGCCGCATCCCTTGCGATCCTCGCAGGCATAGGACTCGGACTGAACGTCCGTCACAACCCCAAGGACACATTCTCCGACCCGGCACAGGCCTACGCCATGCTGGAAGCCTCATTCTCCTATATTTCCGCACAGATGGACAAGGGAGTGGCCTCGCTCACGCACGAGACCGAGTCCGTCTTCAGCAAAACTAACGAATTGATGGATAAAATAAATTGACCGGATATGAAAAAACTGTTCATCATCGCAGCGACCCTGCTGCTCGGCATCTTTGCCCATGCCCAGGACGGCAAAAGCATCTACAACAAGTTCTCCGACGAGGAAGGAGTCAGCGCGGTCTACATCTCCCCCTCGATGTTCAAGCTGATCGGGAAACTGCCCGAGATAGAAATCGGCGACAACGGAGAGAAGGTGGACATCACCCCCATCGTCAAGACTCTCAAGGGGTTCTACCTCCTGAGCACGGAAAACACCCGTGTCGTCGACCGAATGAACAGCGATGTCAAGCGACTGCTCGGTTCAAGCGACTACGAACTGATGATGGAAGCCAAGGACAACGGTGAGACCGTCAGGATCTACACCGACGGCGACGACAGCATCATCCGCTCCCTGGTGATGATGGCGATGGACGGAATGAAAGCCACGTTCATCAGCATGGACGGCCTGATCAACCGCGAAGCGCTCGAGAAGGCCATCGGATCGACGATGCGCTAGACTTACGCTGCTTTTTTCCGCTGCGAAAAAGCGGGGACCTGCCCTTTCGGCCGGTCCCCGTTTTTTTTGTTCCGGGAAAAAATGATTATATTGTAGCGATAATGCGGATTTACTTCAATCAACACTCATATTAACCCAACAAAATCTATCTCAAACTTTATGAAGAAACTCATGCTCATCCTGGCTCTGGCGCTCTGCGCCGGCAGCCTTCAGGCACGCGAGTACCATGTGGCCAAGACCGGATCCGACACCAATGACGGCTCGGCCGCATCGCCTTTCCTCACCATCTCCAAGGCCGCCATGGTCCTCAAGACCGGCGACACTGTCACGGTCCACGCCGGCGTTTATCGCGAGTGGGTGGCGCCGCGCAACTCCGGAGCCGACGTATACAGCCGTATCACCTACCGCGCCGCTGAAGGCGAGGAGGTCTGGATCAAGGGATCCGAGGAAGTCACCGGCTGGGTCCGCCAGGGCAAGACCGATGTCTGGAAGGTAGTCCTTCCCAACTCCTTCTTCGGCGACTGGAATCCTTTCGCCGAGCCGCTCGTCGGCGACTGGCTCAGCTCGACCAACAGCGCTTATGTCGTCGGTGAGGTCTATCTCAACAACAAGAGCCTGTTCCAGGCAGTCGACCTCGCCGGAGTGCAGAACCCCGTAGTCCCGGAGCGCACCCGCAAGCCCGAGGACGCCACCCGCGCCTGGTACGTCGAAGTCAATGACACCGAGACCTCCATCTGGGCCAACTTCGGCCCGGGCGTCAACCCCAACAAGGAGCTCGTCGAAGTCAATGTCCGCCCGGCTGTATTCTTCCCTCAGCTGCCCGGCGTCAACTACATTACCGTCAAGGGTTTCCATATGAGCCAGGCCGCCACCAACTGGGCTCCTCCGACCGCCTTCCAGCAGGGCCTCGTAGGTCCTCACTGGAGCAAGGGCTGGATCATCGAGGACAACGTCATCAGCAACTCCAAGTGCGTCGGCGTCTGCCTCGGCAAGGACCGCGCCTCCGGCCAGAACCGCTGGACCATCGAGCGCACCCTGAGCGGCTTCAACCGCGAACTCGAGGTCATCTTCCAGGCTGAGGACATGGGCTGGAAGAAGGAGAACATCGGTTCGCACATCGTGCGCAACAACGAGATCTTCGACTGCGAACAGGCCGGTATCGTCGGCCACCTCGGATGCGTGTTCTCCATCATCGAGAACAACTACATCCATGACATCAACGCCAAGCGCCAGTATGCCGGCGCCGAGGTCGGCTGCATCAAGCTCCACGCCGCCATCGACGTGATCATCCGCAACAACTTCCTCGAGAACGGCTACAACGGCCTCTGGCTCGACTGGCAGGGCATCGGCACCCGCGTCACCGGCAATGTCTTCTACAACAACGACCACACCGACCTCTGGACCGAGGTTACACACGGCCCCTGCCTCGTTGACAACAACGTGATGCTCTCCCCCAACGCCTTCCTCGAGTGGGGCCAGGGAGCCGCGTTCGTCCACAACATCGTCTCCGGTTACATCACCTTCCACCCGGTGACCGAGCGTTACACTCCCTATCACGCTCCCCACTCCACCAAGATCGTGGGCGTGATGAACTTCCCGGGAGGCGACGACCGCTACTACAACAACATCTTCACCATCGCCCCCGACTCCAATCTCGAGCACAAGGATGCAGGCACCTCCGTTTACAACGAGCGTCCTCCGTACTATGAAGGCATCTACCAGGACATGATGTCCCGCAATCCCCAGAACGAGAAGCTCAAGAGCTTCATCGAACAGATGGCGGCGGGCAACAGCCAGCCGGCACGCTTCCAGCTCGCGATGCGCGTTGGCTCGAACCTCTACTATGACGGAGTGAAGAACTACGCCTACGAGGAGAACGCCGTCAGCAGCAACCTCGGCACACAGATCGCCCTTGAGAAACAGGCGGACAAGATCGTCCTGAAGATCCGGGTCGATGACGCCATCAATCGCGTCAAGACCCCTGTGGTCGATACCGACTTCCTCGGCAAGACCTATTACTCCAACGGCTACTACGAGAATCCCGACGGTACCAAACTCACCGTCGACCACGACTTCTTCGGCGCACCGAGAGGCTCCAACCCGAAAGTCGGTCCGTTCGAGAACCTCAAGCCCGGAATGAACGAGTTCACGGTCTGGAAATTCTAACATTTCCAGGTTCCTGACACCGAAGAGGGTGACTTAAAGTCCAGCTTTAAGTCACCCTCTTTATTATATGGTTTTCCGTATCTCTATACAAGAGAAAGGGCCACCTCCATCATATTGGTAAAAGTCTTCTCCCTCTCCTCCGGAGTGGTATTCTCACCGAGGACCACATGGTCGGAGATGGTGCATATGACAAGTGCGCGTTTGCCGGCACGGGCGGCGTTCATATAGAGCGCCGAAGCCTCCATCTCAACGGCCATAACCCCCATCTTGATCCATTTGTCCACAGTGGAGCTGTCGGAATAGAACACGTCGGAAGACAGGATGTTTCCGACCTTGTAACGGATACCGAGCTTCTCGCAGGCTTCGGCCGCGCTGCGCAGCAGGCCGAAGTCCGCTATCGGAGCGAAAGTGCCGGGGAGCTCATACTGGTCGGCATAGTGGGAGTTGGTACAGGCGCCCATGGCCAGGACAAGGTCTCCGACGTGCAGGTCCGTGTCATAGGCCCCCGCAGAGCCGATGCGGACGATGGTTTTGACATCGTAGAAGTTGAAAAGCTCGTAGGTATAGATGCCGATGGAAGGGATGCCCATTCCGTGGCCCATGACGCTGACACGCTTGCCCTTGTAGGTGCCGGTAAAGCCAAGCATACCGCGTATGTTGTTGAACAATACGGGATTGTCCAGGAAATGCTCGGCCATGAATTTGGCGCGGAGCGGGTCGCCGGCCATCAGGACGGTCTCGGCGATCTCGCCGTACTTGGCTCCGATGTGGGGTGTAGGTGTATTGCCTTCCATAAGTTCCGTGTTTTTTACAAATATAAGAAAAAATGACTACGGTCCGCCATCATTTCAGTTCGCCGTCATAACACTCGTCGAACAATGCCCGGAGACGGGACTTGTCACGGATAAGGTCGCGGAGCTCGGCCAGACGGGCGGAATTGGGAGATTCGGGGATCCAAAGCTTGAGATAGCCGCCTTCGGCATATTTCTCCTGCAGGTGCTCGCAGGTGCGCTCCCAGTGCCCTTCCCTGTCCAGTTCGGGATAGTGGCTGAAGCCGAACTGGACCGTCCGGCGGACGACGGTCTCGGGAACGATCTGGCGGTCCGCCTCGGCCACGAGGCGGCCGTAGATGCTCCGCGGCTCGTGGTCGGACGATGCGCGGTGGTCTTCGGCCGCCTGCGCCATCGTCTCGATCTGCTCCGCGGAGAACCAGCGCCGCAAGGCCGGGTCTTCGCGGATGATCCGTCCCGAGACGAGATGGTGCGTCTTGCGGTCCTCCGCGAGCCCGAGGTCGTGACAGGCCGCGGCGACATAGACCATCTCGGGGTCGGCGTCATACCACCGCGCCAGGTCCATCGCCTGGCCGATGACGTACCGTGCATGGTCCTCCCTGTGCCCCTTGTCGAAGGAAGCATAGGCGGGGATGACCGTCGACTCTACATAGTCGACGATTTCCTTGCGCACGGAGGGATACTGGACCATAAAAAGCGTAGATTGGGGGCCAAAACCCCTTTAACAAAAATGTTACCTTTCTTAACTTAATTGTTTCTCTGACTACTAATCAGAGCTTTGGTTGAGCGTCTTTCTGAAGTTGCTTCTTTCTGGCATAATAGCCCGAAGCGAGGATCACGAGCACCGCTGCGGTGACGATTACGGCCGTCAGGAGCATCCCTACGCCCACGGCGATGCCGATGGCGGCGGTGATGAAAATGCTCGAATCGGTGGTGATGCCTGACACTCCTTCGGTGGTCTTCATGATGAATCCGGCGCCGATGAAGCCGATACCGGTGAGGATCTGCGCAGCGATGCGTCCGGGGTCCCCGTTATGCAGGTCGAGATTGGTCTGGCAGATATAGATGGATGCCAGGGTGGCGAGGGTGGAGCCAAGGCAGATGAGCATGAAGGTGCGCATTCCCGCGGGATGCTTGTGGACCATACGCTCAAGGCCGATGGCGCCTCCGAGCAGAAGGCTGACTCCAAGTCTGGTAAGTGCAAGGGTTTCGGTTATTTCCATATTATGCGTCGTTTCGTCGTTTACAAATATACCCTTTTTCCGAGGATTGTTCTCAAAATAAACGTATCTTTGTACATTATGCGACATATAATAACACATCTATAGACTTATGGCATTAATCGACAGCATCATTGCGCGCGCTAAGTCCAACAAGCAGCGCATCGTTCTCCCTGAATCGCTCGAAGAGCGCACCATCAAGGCCGCCGACATGGCTCTCGCCGACGGCATCGCCGACATCATCCTCATCGGCAACCGCGACGAGATCCTCGCCTACGCCGACAAGCTCGGCCTCAAGCACATCGCCGAGGCCACGATCATCGACCCGGCCACCAGCGAGAAGACCGAGGAGTATGCCCAGCTGCTCTTCAAGCTCCGCGAAAAGAAAGGCATGACCCTTGAGAAAGCCCGCGTGCAGGTCCTCGACCCGCTGTATTTCGGCTGCCTCATCATCAAGAGCGGCGATGCCGACGGACAGATTAGCGGCGCCCTCTCCACCACCGGCGAGACCCTCCGCCCCGCCCTCCAGATCATCAAGTGCGCTCCCGGCATCACCTGCGTCAGCGGCGCCATGCTCATGATCACCCAGACTCCCCAGTTCGGCGAGAACGGCGTGCTGGTGATCGGCGACGTAGCCGTCACCCCGACGCCCGATGCCGACCAGCTGGCACAGATCGCCGTCTGCACGGCCCAGACCGCCCGCAGCGTCGCCGGCTTCGAGGATCCGCGCGTCGCAATGCTCTCCTTCTCCACTAAGGGCAGCGCCAAGCACGAAGTCGTAGACAAGGTCGTGGAGGCCCTGGCCAAGGCCAAGGAGCTCGCCCCCGAGCTCAAGATTGACGGAGAGCTGCAGGCCGACGCCGCGCTCGTCCCGTCCGTCGGCGCCAAGAAAGCCCCCGGCAGCGAGATCGCCGGAAAGGCCAACGTCCTCGTTTTCCCCAACCTCGAGGTCGGCAACATCGCCTACAAGCTCGTCCAGCGCCTCGGCAATGCCGACGCCATCGGCCCCATCCTTCAGGGCATCGCGCGTCCGGTCAACGACCTCAGCCGCGGCTGCTCCGTGGACGACATCTACAAGATGGTGGCCATCACCGCCTGCCAGGCCATGGATGCGAAGTAGGACCTTGATTCAGCCACGCATATGAAGACATTGTTCAAGACAGTACTCGTACTGACTTCCATGTTAATGCTTTGCTCCTGCGGACAGAAGCAGCTCAAGCCCTGGAAGAAGGGCGGTTTCGAGACCGGTAAGTACCGCAACGTATTCGCGGAGATGGGATACTCCAGGAAGGATATCGACGCCAAGCTCGAGGATATCTACCAGGAAGTATTCTACGGCCCGAACAAGGTTTATTTCGAGGTGGGTGACGACATGGCCTACATGTCCGACGTCAAGAACTTCGATGCACGTACGGAGGGAATGTCCTACGGCATGATGATCACCGTCCAGCTGGACAAGAAGGAGGAGTTCGACCGCCTGTTCCGCTGGGCTAAGAAATACATGCAGTACCAGGACGGCCCGATGAAGGGCTATTTCGCCTGGAGCCTCAGCCCGGACGGCACCATCCGCGGCGCCGGACCGGCTTCCGACGGCGAGCTATACTTTATCACTTCCCTCATCTTCGCCTCCAACCGCTGGGGCAACGACGGCGAGATCAACTACCTCGCCGAGGCACAGAACATCCTCAACTGTTCGTGGGAGAAAGACGGTTCCGAAGGCATCATGCCTTTCATCAACAAGGAGAACCACCTCATCATCTTCACCCCCGACGGCAGGGGCATCGGCTACACCGACCCGTCCTACCACCTTCCCGCCTTCTATGAAGTCTGGGCGCGCTGGGCCGACGACGGACGAGCCGACTTCTACCGCGAGTGCGCCAAGGCCAGCCGCGAGTATCTGCACAAGAGCATCGATCCGGAGACCGGCCTGAATCCCGACACCAACAATTTCGACGGTTCCTACATCCAGACCCCTTCCTGGGGCGGCAGGGTCAACAAACCCGCGTTCCGCTTCGACTCCTGGAGAGTGCCCATGAACATCGCCCTGGATTACTCATGGGCCTGCGCCGACCGTGAATGGCAGACCAACTACGCCAACACCATCCAGGCGTTCTTCTACTCCAAGGGCATCGACGACTTCGCCGACCAGTATAACGTAGACGGCACCGATGTCGAGTTCGCGATGCCGGCGGGCATGGGTCCTTACCAGGGGCGCGGCACACGCCACTCGGTGGGCCTCGTGGCCACCACCGCCGCGGTCTCCCTCGCCGCCGACAACGAGATCTCCCGCGAGTTCGTCCAGCGTCTCTGGGACTCCAAGAACGAGCCCTATGCCGACGGCTACTTCGACGCCTACTATGACGGCATCCTCCGCCTCTTCGCCTTCATGCACCTGAGCGGTCACTACCGCGTCATCGAACCCGCGAAATAGTCCGGAGACACAAGTATAAGGAAAAGGCCGCGGGGTTTCCCGCGGCCTTTTCTTTTATCCATAACCTCACTTGAAGATGGTCTCCACTATGCGCTCGAGGTACTCTCTGTCCGTATCGTCAAAGGTGGCGAGCTCGCGGCTGTCGATGTCGAGGACGGCGGCGACGCGGCCGCCGCGCCAGACCGGGACCACGATCTCGCTGCGGCTCTCCGAGCTGCAGGCGATGTGGCCCGGAAACTCCTCGACGTCGGGGACGACGACGGCCTCGCCGCGCTTCCAGGCAGTCCCGCAGACTCCCTTGCCGTACGGTATGTGTATGCAGGCGACAGGCCCCTGGAAAGGACCAAGGACGAGCTCGTCCCCGACCACCCTGTAGAAGCCGGTCCACCAGAAACCGAAAGCGTGATGCAGCAACGCCGAGAGGTTGGCCATGCAGGCGACCTCGTCGGTCTCCCCTTCCAGCAGCGACTTCGCCTGCGGAAGGATTTCTTTGTACAGTGCTTCCTTATCTTTCATCGTATGTAGTTTTCGGTCGGCAAATTACGCATCTTTATGCTGAAAAACAATTATATTTGTACAACTGCACTGAAACTATGGCCAAATACCGTAAATACGATACCTGTTTCTTCGAGCGCTATGCCCAGCTCTGCCTGACGGAGCTGCTGGGCGGAGAGTTCGCGGACCTGGTCAACAGCGACCGGCCGGACCTCCAGAGCCCGAACGGGACTCACGAGGTCGGGATCGAGGTGACACGCGCCATGGAGCAGAGCAAGGACGCGGCGCGTCACCTGCTCAAGGAGATGGCCGGAGTCACCGCCACCAACGAAGACATCAAGAATATCGAGGACCTGGAGCGCATCATCAGCTCAGGATACGGATATGGCTTGGAGAACGGCGATTACATCGGGTACAAGGAGTACGAATACTGGTCGATGGCCCTTCCGATGGAGCGCGTCCTGAAGAGCAAGGTGGCCAAGGTGGTCGGCGGCTTCTACGGCGACTTCAGGCGCTTCGGTCTCTATGTTTTCTGCAAGGACAATCTCAGCGATTTCGACGTCCTCAAGACCTTGAGGTACGTGCGCTCGCTCCAGCGCGGGCACGAGCGCAGGTACAGCGCGCTTTTCCTCTCGGAGATCAGCACCCTCCACGTATGCCGGCTGGACGACGGCATCAGTAAGGACGACCGCATCATCAGCATGGACATAGATCCCGAGCTGCGCCGCCACCTCTTCCTCGAGTCGATCAAGTATTAGGCTTTTCCTCTTCCCACCCACTGACAAACTGTCAGCATAAGCGACTGATTGTCAGTAGATTAGTGACAATTTGTCAGTTTTTACGTGCCAAATGTGCAGTTTCCGGCATTGGTCCCCTGTTTGCTAGTTTCATAATCGAACCCGCCAGGATGACGGGAGAAAAAAGATAGTGAAACTTAAAAAATAGGAGATTTGAATTATGTTGCCCGCAAGAAGAAACCAGTATTGGCTGCCCAGTATTTTCAATGACATTTTCGATGACGATTTCATGGGCTACACGCCCGCTAAGCAGTTCGCTTCCCCGGCCGTCAACATCATCGAGAACGAGAAGGATTATCAGATCGAGGTCGCCGCTCCCGGTATGAGCAAGGAAGACTTCAAGGTACGTCTGGAGAATGACAACGAGCTCGTCATCTCGCTCGAGAAGAAGAACGAGGACAAGCACGAGAAGAAGAACTACCTGCGCCGCGAGTTCTCTTACGCTTCGTTCAAGCAATCGTTCATCATCCCTGACGAGGTCGAGGCCGAAGGCATCGGTGCCGCAATGGTCGACGGTGTCCTGAAGATCACCCTGCCTAAGAAGGAAGTCACCGTCAAGACTCCGGCCAGCCGCCAGATCGAGATCGGTTAATCCATTGCAACCCATGGGACAAAATCCCGCGGTGTGGGTCGCCACACTGCGGGATTTTTCGTATATTTGTAAGAATGAACAAAACCGAACGCCATGCGATTCATCCTATTTCTCCTGTTGGCCTTTGCGCCATATGCCCAAGCAGTGTCCAAGCCGGTCGAAGTCAAGTCTCCCGACCATAGTCTAGTCCTTTCGTTTGACATCGACTCGGAAGGCAGGGTCGTTTACTGTCTTTCCAAGGACAAGGAGACTGTCATCGACTGGTCCGTGACGGGATTCGCCGCCGGTGCCGGGTCTGCTCCGAGCGCCACCCGGCTCAATGCCAGCAGGAACGGGAAAGTACGCGTCAGGCAGGAATGGAGGCCCCTGTGGGGCAAGCGCTCCGTTGTCCCGGACCGCTACAACGGCCGGGACATCTCAGTGACCTTCGCCGATCTCGGCGAAGTCACTCTTCAGGCGCGCGTTTACGACGACGGGGCGGCGTTCCGTTTCACGGGTCTGCCGGCCGGAGAGATGACCGAAAAGACAGTGTTCAACTTTGCCGGGGACTATACGGCATGGTTCTACAACGGAGAGAGACATAATATCGGTCCCGAGAAGCTCAGCGAGTCGGATGGCGAACGTCTGCCAGTTATGACAGTCAAGGCCGCCGAGGACCGCTATCTGGCCATACACGAGGCCGCTCTCGGCCCCGATGGCTGGCCGATGCGGCTCCGCTCCGCGGCCGGCTCCACTTCATTCGAAGTCATCCCGGAGACCATCTCCGCCAACTCTCCTTTCACCTCCGCGTGGAGGGTGATGATGTGTTCCGAAACGCCCGGAGGGCTGGTGGACTCACACCTTCTTGAACTCCTGAACCCCGCGCCGGAAGGCGATTTCAGCTGGGTGAAGCCGGGAGTGGCCCTGTGGGACTGGCGTATCGACGGAGCGGTCTGGGACGGCTACCGTTACGGGATGAACTACGATTCCTGGACAAGGATGATAGATTTCGCTGCGGAGCAGGGCTTCAGCCACCTAGTGCTGGACGCCAACTGGTACGGTCCGGAATTCGCCAAGGATTCCGACCCCACCAAGGGTGACAAGGCCCGCGACGTTCAACGCATCATACGCTACGGCCGAGACAAGGGAGTGGGCGTCTGGCTGTACCTCAACGACGTCGCCGGCACCAATTATCCCATCGAAGAGACCCTGGCTCAATACGAGCAATGGGGAGCCGCAGGAGTCAAGTACGGATTCATGAACGGCACACCGCAGGAGAAGAACCGCAAAACCCAGAATATCACTGCATTGTGCGCCAAGCACCACCTGATGGTGGACTACCACGACTATCCCGTGCACCCCTTCGGCCAGATGCGTACATGGCCCAACGCCGTTACTCGCGAGTACTGCAAGGCACAGCTGGACGGACGGCAGATATTCTACCCCAAGACCTTCGTCACCTCGGTATTCGTGAACATGATTGCCGGCCCCGTGGACATGAACAACGGTTTCATGGAACTCCACCAAGGCCGCACCACCCGCAAGGACAACAACCAGGAAGTGCCTTCGACAGCCACCGCCGAAATCGCCCGGACGATGATCACCTGGTCCGGCGCAACCGTCATCCCGGACATCCCCGAGTATTACAGGAAGTATCCCCGTTTGCTGGAATTCCTCTCCGCCGAGAAGCAGCCGTGGAAGGAGAGCATCACACTCGACGGCAGGATAGGAGAATATATAGTGATGATGCGGCAGAACGCCGACGGCGACTATCTAGTGGCCGCAGCCACGAACGAGGACGCCCGTTCGATTGACATTCCCCTGTCATTCCTCCCTAAGGGTTCCTGGAACGCAGCTGTCAATACTGATGCCGAGGATACCGACTACCGCACGAACCGAGAGACCTGCGCGTCGTACGACACCGTCGTAACGGCGTCCTCAGTCCTCTCCGTCCGCCTCGCCCCCGGCGGAGGCGCCTGCATTCTGCTTCGCCCGCAGACGAAATAGTTTGATGGCGGAGAGCAAGGACATACTCCTTGGGCGGATACGGAACGGACAGGCGCTCACTACCGGGCAGCAGGTCAGGCTGACCCTGCTGCTTTGCGGCCCGGCCATCCTCGCCCAGCTGGCCTCCGTGCTGCTGCAGTTCATCGACGCGTCGATGGTCGGCAGCCTCGGAGCCAATCCCGCGGCCTCCATCGGACTTGTATCTACGACCACCTGGATCTTCATGGGTTTTGCCATGGCGGCATCGCAGGGATTCTCGGTACAGGTCGCTCACCTCATCGGATCCAATGATTTCGGCGGAGCGCGCAAGGTGCTCCGGCAGGGTCTCACGACAGTCATCCTGTTCAGCCTGTTCCTATCGCTGGCGGGGCTGGCGATAGCCGGTCCGCTGCCCAGATGGCTCGGAGGAAGTCCGGAGATTACAGACGATGCTACGGCGTATTTCTCCACCTTCGTCCTGTTCCTTCCGGCAATGCAGATGGAGTTCCTGGGGAGCAGTATGCTGTCCTGCAGCGGCAACATGAAAGTGCCTAGCATGCTCAACATTATGATGTGTATGCTGGACGTTGTCTTCAACTTCCTGCTCATTTTCCCGACACGCGACATCACCCTTTTCGGAAGCACGTTCACGATGCCAGGAGCCGGGATGGGCGTACGCGGCGCAGCCCTCGGCACCGGCCTGGCGGAGTGCATCACGGCCATTGCGATGCTCTATTTCCTGCTGGTCCGTTCCAAGGAGTTGGCCATAGTCCGGGAGAGAGGGTCTTTCCGCCCGACGGCCCTGTGCCTCAAGAATGCCTTAGGCATCACTGGGCCGATGTGGGTGCAGAACGTCATCATGCGCGGGGCGCACATCGCCAGCACCGTGATAGTGGCTCCGCTGGGAGCGGTAGCCATCGCGGCGAACTCCTTCGCCATCACGGCGGAGAGCTTCTGCTATATGCCCGGCTACGGAACGGGCGACGCGGCCACAACCCTCGTGGGCCAGAGCCTGGGCGCCAGGCGCCGTGACCTTGTACGCAGTTTCTCCCGCATCACCCTCCTGCTGGGAGTAGGCATGATGTCGGCCCTGGCGGTGGTGATGTACTTCATTGCGCCGCAAATAATGTCGCTGCTCAGTTCGGACCCCGACGTCGTGGCGCTCGGCGCGCGCGTGCTGCGCATCGAGGCCTTCGCCGAGGCCGGCTACGCCGCCTCGATCGTCGCCTACGGCGCCTGCGTCGGCGCGGGCGACACCGCCGTTCCGAGCATGCTGAACCTCGGGAGCATGTGGCTCGTCCGCATCGTTCCCGCCATATTCCTTACCCGCATCTACGGCCTTCCTGGCTACTGGATTGCGATGTGCATAGAGCTGAACGTCAGAGGATTGCTTTTCATCTGGCGCATCAGCGGAGAGAAATGGATGAAGAATATGATACAAACGACATAAACAATGAAAACAATCAAGAACCAGGAATTCGGCGGAGAGAGACCGTTGTACTGCGAGCATGACCTCTACCTCGAGAACGTCGTCATACACGCCGGAGAGTCCGCCATCAAGGAGACCTCGGACATCACTGCAGTGCGCTGCCGCTTCGAAGGCAAGTACCCGTTCTGGTGCTGCGACCGCTTCACGGTCAAGGACTGCATCTTCACCGTCGGAGCCCGCGCCGCCCTGTGGTACTCGCGCGACCTCCTGATGGAGGACACCATCGTGGACGCGCCTAAGATGTTCCGCGAGATGGACCGCCTGACTCTCCGCCGCGTCATCATCGACTCGGCGGCGGAGACGCTCTGGTCCTGCAGGGACATCAGGCTCGAGGACGTCAGGGCAGACCGCGCCGACTACATCTTCATGCACTGCGACGGCGCGGAGATAGACAACTTCAAGCTGGACGGCAACTATTCCTTCCAGTGGACCAAGAACGTCGTCATTCGCAACTCCATCCTCAACACCAAGGACGCGTTCTGGGAGACAGACAACGTCACTGTGTACGACTCCGTCATAGACGGGGAGTTCCTAGGATGGCATTCTCGCAACCTGCGACTGGTGCGCTGCCACATAGGCGGCAGCCAGCCGCTCTGCTACGCCGAAGGCCTCGTCCTGGAGGACTGCACCTTCGCGGCCGACGCCGACCTCGCGTTCGAGTACAGCGACGTCAAGGCCACCATCAAAGGACATATCCCTTCTATCAAGAACCCCAAGACCGGTTTCATCAAGGTCGACAGCTGCGGCGAGCTTATCATCGACGGCAACATCAAGGCTCCGGCCGACTGCGACATCCAAATAGGTTAGGATTATGTACGACTTCGACACCATCATCCCCCGCAGGGGCACAAATTCGATCAAATGGGACGCCCGTCCCCCTTTCGACGCCGACACGGAAGGCGTCATCCCGCTCTGGGTAGCAGACATGGACTTCAAGGCCGCCCCGTTCATCATAGACGCCCTCCGCAAACGTGTAGAGCACGGGGTGTTCGGATATGTCTGCGTGCCGGACAGCTATTACGAAGCCGTCTGCCGCTGGTTCTCCGGCCGCCACGGCTGGAACGTCGAAAAGGACTGGATCATCTACACCACCGGCGTCGTCCCGGCGCTATCCGCCGCCGTAAAGGCCCTTTCCAGGCCCGGAGAGAAGGTTATACTGCAGTCGCCGGTATACAACTGCTTTTTCTCGTCCGTGCGCAACAACGGCTGCGAAATACTCGACGTGCCGCTCCTGTACCACGATAGGACCTACAGCTATGACTTCGACGGGCTGGAGCGCGCCTGCGCCGATCCGGATGCTAAGCTGATGCTGCTGTGCAATCCGCACAACCCCGCCGGGCGGGTGTGGACCCGCGAGGAACTCGCCAGGGTCGGCGACATCGCCCGGCGGCACGGCGTCACCGTCGTCAGCGACGAGATCCACTGCGAGATAGTGATGCCGGGATACACCTATACTCCTTTCGCATCGGTTTCACCGGAGAACCAGGCCTGCTGCGTCACCCTCTGCTCCCCCAGCAAGAGCTTCAATACAGCCAGCCTGCAGATAGCCAACATCATCACCCCGAACCCGGAGTGGAGAAATCTTTTGGACAGGGCGATCAACGTAAATGAAATATGCGACGTGAACCCGTTCGGGGTAATTGCACTGGAGGCGGAGTACAGCCCGGAGGGCGCGCAATGGTTGGACGAGCTGAACAGCTACATCTACGGAAACTACCAGCTGCTCCTCAAGATGCTTCCGGAGTACCCTGTCTGCAAGCTTGAGGGGACCTATCTCCCCTGGGTGGATGTCAGCTCCCTTGGACTCCCTTCGGAAAAGATCGAGGAGGCACTCCTGCGGGACTACAAGGTCTGGGTAAACGCCGGAAAGATGTACGGAACCGAAGGTTTCATACGGATCAACCTCGCTTGTCCGCGTTCGATCCTCTCAGAAGGCCTTAAGCGCGTCCAGGACGGGCTATCCGCACTGAACGCGCTTAAACACAAAAAATAAAACAAAAGTGTTTATTTCGATAACATTTTTGTTAACCGACCTTTTTACTTCACAAAGCTGATTTTGGAGAGGTCACGGGGCCTCGCTTCGGGCGTCTCTCGGCGAGGAGCTGGAACTTTTTCCTTTCAAGGGCAAGCATCAGCGCCCGATGTCGGCCTTGAGCCGTCGGATCGCGCGGCCGGCATCGCCGCCCTCCTCCTCCAGCAAGGTCACGAAACGGCTGCCGATGATGCCGCCGGAGGCGTGGGCGCAGGCGGCATCGAACGTGGCGCGGTTGCTGATGCCGAAGCCCACCATGCGCGGAATGCGCAGGTTCATATCGCTTATCTTCTTGAAATACGCCTGTTTGGCTGCATCGAAGTCCTTCTGGGCACCCGTGGTCGAGGCGGATGACACCATATAGATGAAGCCCGACGTATGCTCGTCTATGAGCCTTACCCTTTCTTCGGAGGTTTCGGGAGTGATGAGCATTATCATCCTGAGGTCATATCGCTCCGCGATCTCCTTGTACGACTCTAAATAATCCTTGAAAGGCAGGTCGGGAATGATCATTCCATCCACACCGACTTCCTTGCACGAACGGCAGAAATCTTCGAAGCCGTAGCGGAACACGGGATTGAGGTAGCCCATCAGGACGAGAGGTATGTCCACATTCTCCCGTATGCCCTTCAGCTGCGAGAAGAGTTTGCGCAGGGACATTCCGCCCCGAAGGGCTTTGGTAGCGGCGTCCTGGATGACCGGACCGTCTGCCATGGGATCGCTGAAAGGGATGCCGATCTCTATCATATCCACTCCCTCTTCGGCTAGGGTGCGTATGACTTGGGCCGTGCCGTCGGGATCAGGAGCGCCGGCACAGAAATAAATGGATAAAAGCCCATGAGGGTTTGAATGGAAAAGCCTGTCTATCCGATTCATATCGTCATTTGTCTAAAGAAATAATCTAAAATAATCCAACAAGGAAAGCCGCCAGTTTCGAGACATCCTTCACGCCTGGAGCCAACTCAAAGCGACTGTTAAGGTCAATACCTATAAACGCCTTATGTACAATAGCTTTAAGTTCATCTTTCATCTCATGACCTATGCCTCCGCTCAGAAGGAAGGGAACGCGCCCTTCATAGCGGTCCAACATCTGCCAGTCGAAGCTCCGCCCGCTGCCGCCATAGGCGTCCGTACGGGTGTCGAAGAGATAGAGGTCGCAGGCGTCCTCCCATTCACATCCGGGGAGCGGCAGCGCGCGCGCGTCCGCGTCGAGGCCGAAGGCCTTGATGACGCGGACGCCTTCAGCGCGCAGGCGGCGTCCGAGCTCCGGGCTCTCCGAGCCGTGGAGCTGGACGTACTCCAGCCCGAAGGCATCCCGTCTCCGCATTATCTCATCATATCCGGCATCCACGAAGACTCCCGCACGATGAGCGCGCTCCGGAAGATATGCCGGCTTACCGCTTACGTATCTGGGCGAACGGGGATAGAAGATGAATCCGATAAGATCCACCCCCAGCGATTCGACCGCACGGATATTGTCGCCGTCGATCATGCCGCAGACCTTGACCAGCTTCCCTCCTCTCATACGGCATCGATGAAAGCGGCAAGGGCCGCACCGGGATCATCCTCTTTCATAAAGCACTCACCCATCAGGAATCCCCTGAAACCTTCGGCACGGAGCCTTCTCACAGTCTCCGGACTGCTGATACCGCTCTCCGACACCAGTACCGGGCCGCCAGGGCCGCGGAGTCCACGACGGCACAGCTCTCCGGCCATCCGGAACGACACTTCCACATCGGTATGGAAAGTACCGAGATGACGGTTGTTCACCCCCACCGCATCCACTTCAGGAGTCACATAGTCGAGTTCTTCAACGGTATGGACCTCCAGCAGCACCTGCAGACCCAGCAGATGGGCTTCATTCAAAAGCGAGCGGAAAGAATCCTTGTCCAGACAGCTGGCTATCAGCAGTACGGCATCCGCCCCTGCGGCTCTCGCCTCCACCAGCTGATATCGGTCGATGATGAACTCCTTGCGGAGGATAGGGACATTCACCAGCGGACGCATCTTCACGACATAGTCCAGGCAGCCGCCGAAATATGGCCCGTCCGTCAGGATGCTGACTGCCGCCGCTCCGGCGGAGGCATACTCAGGCACAACCTGCCCGGGCTCCGCTTCCTCGTGAATCCAGCCCCGCGAAGGGGATTTGCGCTTGAATTCGGCGATGATCCCGTGAGGGGAAGCGGCGAGAGCCTCCCTGAACGGGAGGGGCCGAGGGGCGGAGGCGAGCCGCTCCCGGAGGCTCGCCTCCGGGACAGCGGCCTTGGCCGCCGCCACCTCCACGCGTTTGTCCGCCACTATGCGTTCGAGAATATCCATAGGTGCTAACTGTTGATCTCCACGAATTTCTTGAACGCCTTCATGGCCTTTCCGCTCTCGAGCGACTCACGCGCGATAGCCAGAGACTCCTCGACGGAAAGGTTGCGGTTTATGATGGATATGCCGCAGGCGGCATTGGCCAGAACCACCGACTTCTGCGCATCCGAAGCGGTATTCTCCAGCACTGCGTCGAAAATCCTGTGCGATTCGGCAGCGGTCTTTCCTCCGTAAATGTCCGAAGGCTCCACGTAGTTCAAGCCCAAGTCCTTGGGTGTGAATATCTTTTCGAAACTGTTGGTTACGAGTTTGAAACCGCTGGTAAGCGATATCTCGTCATAACCGTCGTAGCTGGACACTACTCCGTAATTGTCCCCTATCTTCTGGTGAGCCAGCACGTAGAGGCGCTGCTGCTCCTGGTTGGCAGCTCCGTGCAGCGAGTTCTTAGGCCGGCAGGGATTGACGAGGGGGCCGAGAAGATTGAAACAGGTGGGAATGGCGAGCTGCTTGCGTGTGGGTCCGACGAACTTCATTCCGTAGGCGAAAAGAGGCGCATGGAAATAGCAGATGCCGGCCTCGTCCAGCGAGCGCTGGAGAGTGTCGCGGTCGGAGGTGAACTTCACTCCGTGGGCTTCGAGCACGTCGCTCGCTCCGCTGACGGAGGTGCTGCCCTTGTTGCCGTGCTTGGTCACCTTGTGACCGGCGCCGGCAATCACGAATGCGGAGCAGGTGGAGATGTTGAAAGTATTCTTCCCGTCCCCCCCGGTACCGACGATGTCGAGGGTATTATAGGCATCAAGTTCCACTTTCTTTCCGGTCTCGAGCAGTCCGTCACGGAATCCGAGGAGTTCGTCTACGGTCACGCCACGCATCTGGAGGGCCATAAGGAGGGCGGATATCTGGCAGTCGTTGTATTTCTCCTGCGTGATACCCAGCATAATGTCGAATGTTTCCTGGCGGGTAAGTGTGTTCCCGCCTACAAGCTTGTCAAGATAAGTTTTCATATAAGTTCGTTTTATAAATTGTGATTCAGCCAATTGCTTATTATTCTGGAGCCGTCGGGAGTCAGCACGCTCTCGGGATGGAACTGTATCCCGCGAACATCCATGGTCCGGTGTCGCAGGGCCATTATCTGACCTTCATCGCTGGTCGCCAAGACCTCAAGGCAGTCAGGGAGGGAAGCGGCATCGACCACCCAGGAGTGGTAGCGTCCTACCTTGATGTCGCGGGGCAGCCCGCTGAAGATAAAGTCGTCCTCCACGATATGGCACGGGGTCTGCACTCCGTGAAAGACATCCTCGAGATTGACGAGCGTCCCGCCGAACGCCTCCCCTATTCCCTGCTCGCCGAGGCAGATACCGAGGATGGGCTTCCGGCCGGCGAAGGCCCCTATGACTTCGGGCATCAGGCCGGCCTCGGACGGAATGCCCGGACCCGGCGAGAGGAGGATGCCGTCGTACGGCTCCAGGTCTTCGAGACGGAAGCGGTCATTGCGCAGAACCGTGACGGCGACGCCCAACTCCTTCACCAGATGGGCCAGATTGTAGGTAAAAGAGTCGTAATTGTCTATGAGAACGATGTTTTCCATAGTTTTCAGAATTGGGAGGCCAGTTCGATGGCCCGGCGCAGGGCGCCGAGTTTGTTGTTCACTTCCTGGAGCTCATACTCCGGATCGCTCTTGGCCACGATGCCGCCGCCGGCCTGATACCACAGCTCCTGGCCGCGGCTCACGAAGGTGCGGATGGTGATGGCCTGGTTCAGCGAGCCGTCGAAGCCAAGGCTGCCGACGCAGCCTCCATAGGCGCCGCGGTTATGCGGCTCTATCTCGGAGATGAGTTGCATGGCTCGGACCTTCGGGGCGCCCGACAGCGTTCCCGCGGGGAACGTGTCGATGAACGCCCTCACGGGGTCCGCGCCCTCGTCCAGTTCGCCGCTGACGCGGCTCACCAGATGTATCACGTGGGAATAATACTGGAGTTCCTTGTAGAAATCCACTTTCACTCCGTGGCAGTTGCGCGAGAGATCGTTCCTGGCCAGGTCCACCAGCATCACGTGCTCCGCATTCTCCTTCGGGTCCCTCCGGAGGAAATCGGCATTGCGCGCGTCCTGCGCATCGTCCCCTGTACGCCGGGTGGTCCCGGCTATCGGGTCGATGCAGGCGCGCCGCCCTTCTATCCTGCAGTGAGTCTCCGGCGAGGACCCGAAGATGCGGAAGCCGCCGAAGTCCATATAGAACAGGTAAGGCGAAGGATTGATGCTGCGCAACGCCCTGTAGAGGGTGAAATCGTCCCCTTCGTAATGCTGCACGAAGCGGCGGGAAAGGACGATCTGGAATACGTCTCCCCTGCGGCAATGCGCTATGCCCCTGCGGATGTTGGCCTTGTGTTCTTCGTCAGTCAGGGTGGACGACGGCTCGTCCACCGGACGGAATCCGAATACGGGACGTGCGGCGCGGGAGAGCAGTCTCTCCACCCTTTCCAAGTCGGGATCCTCCCCATCGGCGAGCACTTCGTACAAGGTGGTCCTGTTCCGGAAATGGTCGAACACCAGAGTGTAACGGTACAAGGTATAGAGCATATCCGGTGCGTCGTTCTCTTCACGGGTCTCGTCCTTGACGGCTATGTCCTCGAAATACCTGACTGCATTGAAGGAGGTAAAACCCCACAGCTGACAAGCCGGCGAAGACGCATCCTCGAAACTGAAAGCGTCCATAAAGATACGGATGAGATCATCCGTGCCAAAGTCCTGCCCGACATTGCGTTCAATGATGCTGCCATCGGGAAAAAGGCAGCGCCCGACGCCGTGGGAGACGCTTACGTCCGACACCGGGCACAGCGCTATGAAAGACCGGGAATCACGGCCTGTATGGTAGTCGCTGCTCTCCATCAGCACGGACTGCCGCGACTCGTCCCTCAGCCTGAGATATGCAGACACGGGAGTGAACAGGTCGCCCGGTATGGTCCTGGAGACCACACGGTATCGAAAGGTTTTCATTTCTTGTAATAGTTCAGGTATGTCTCGATATCCTTGTCACCGCGTCCGGATACAGTCAGTACGACTATGTCTTCCGGGCGGAAAGCCATCTTGGGCAGGGCGCCGAGGGCGTGGGCGCTCTCGAGCGCAGGAATGATGCCCTCCAGGCGGGTAAGTTCATACGCGGCTGCCACTGCCTCGTCGTCATTGACGGGTATCACGCGGGCGCGTCCCTGAGCCGCCAGGTTGGCGTGCATGGGACCTATGCCGGGATAATCGAGGCCGGCGCTGATCGAGTAAGGCTCCTCGATCTGGCCGTCCTCGCTCTGGATGACATAGCTTCGCGCTCCGTGAAGGATGCCGATCTGGCCCAGGGCGATGGTGGCGGCCGTACGGCCGCTGTCCACGCCAAGCCCGCCAGCCTCCGCCAGCACGATCTTCACCCTCTCGTCATTGATATAATGGTAGATGGTACCCGCGGCATTAGAGCCGCCTCCGACGCAGGCCATAAGGTAGTCCGGCCAGTCGCGGCCGGTCTGCTCAAGCAACTGGCCGCGGATCTCCTCGCTAATGACGGACTGCAGACGGGCCACCATGTCCGGATATGGATGGGGTCCGACCGTGGAGCCGATGATATAGAAGGTGTCCGAAGGGTGGCAGCACCAGTCGCGGATGGCTTCGTTGGTCGCGTCCTTCAGCGTCATGTTTCCGGACTTGACCGGTACGACGCTGGCACCCAGCATCTTCATCTTTTCCACGTTGATATGCTGACGCTTGACGTCGGTGGCGCCCATGTACACCACGCACTCCATGTCCATCATCGCGCACACCGTCGCCGTGGCTACTCCGTGCTGCCCGGCGCCGGTCTCGGCGATGATGCGCCGCTTGCCCATCCTTCGAGCAACCAGTATCTGCCCGATGGTGTTGTTTATCTTGTGGGCGCCCGTGTGGTTGAGATCTTCACGCTTGAGGAAGATGGTGGTTCCGTAGCGCTGCGAGAGCCTGGGTGCCCTGTAAAGCGGGCTGGGCCTGCCGGCATAGTCGCGCAGCAGGGCACGGAACTCCTTCGAGAAGTCTTCGCTCTCAATGATGGGGAGATACGCTTTCTGAAGGTCTTCCACACATTTGTGCAGGATCTCGGGGACATACGCTCCCCCGAATTCGCCATAGTACCCCTCGGGGTCTGCCAGATAGTTCATAAGTCAGGTGTTTTGTCAAGTTCGTTCGTAATAATCTGAAAAGAGCCCTGTCGCATCGCGGCAGGGCTCTTTGTATCTGCAAGCACACATACGGAGCGTCAACCTCTTACGACTTCATCGAGTGTAACAGGCTCCACCACCAATATGCGTTCATTATGCTCTTCATACTTCTGCAAATCTATGCAATGTAAGTATCAATTCCAAATATTTTTAAAAATTATTTACTTGAGTTTCAGCGCATCCGAAATCTGCATCGAAATGGCCTGCCAATGGGCCTTGGTCACATCGTCTGAAGACTTGGCCTTTGCGGCCTTCTTCTGCAGGTCCATCAGGGTCGCGAGGAGCAGGGTACGACCGTCTGAGGTAGCAGCGGCGGAGCTGTTCACCACCTCGATGGCGGCGGAGACGAAGCGGCGCTGCAAGTAACGGCGGTAGCTGTCCACCGCCCTGCCCTTGTCAAGCTCAGAGAAGACCATTCCCGTAAGGTCGGAGAGATACTCCTCCGGCTTGTAGTTGGAAGGATCGTACTGGGCGAATTGGCCGAGACGGTTCAGTTTCGCGATGCTCAGCAGGTTGGACGAGCTGACGACGTTGTTTACCAAGGTGTAGAGGTAGCTGTCGGGCTGGTCGGTAATGTCGAAGATATATGGCACCTCCACAAGCCAGGACGGCTTGGTGAAGAGATTCTCGTTCAGGAAGTCGAGCGCATTCTTCTGCCGGGCCTTCGGCACGGGGGCGTACTTGACGAGATCGGTCTGCTCGATGCTGTGGTTGGTGATGAAGCGGCCTCCGATATTGGCGGAGACGTGGCCGAGATAACGGTTGAACTGGCTGACCACGGCCTCGTACATGCGGCTGACATTGGTAAACATGTCGGCTTCCTCGACATTCCATGCGGGGATCTGACCGATGGCGCGCTTGAGGTTCATGATACCGTAGTTGCTGGCGGCAACGGCGTCGTCGCCGAGATCCTCGGTGAGGGCGCGAGGGTCACTGTCGCGGCCCTCGCCGCCGAACCACAGGCGCGGGTTCTCGGCCAGACGCTCGGTGATGACCTTGTTCCAGTAGAGATGATCCTCTTTCGGAGTCTTGTATTCCGTTGGTTTATAACCGAATTCGATAGCCCACTTATCGTAATCGTTGATGCGGGGATAGAGGCCTGCCTTGGTGATGTTGTCCTCCGGCTGGGCCACATAATTGAAGCGGGCATAGTCCATGATGCTGACGGTATGGCCGTGTTCCTCCACCCAGGCCTTGTCGCGGAGTTTCTCCACCGGAGTCTGGCTGCTGGAGCCCATGTTGTGACGCAGGCCGAGGGTATGGCCGACCTCGTGCGAGGAGACGAAACGGATGAGGTCGCCCATCAGCTCGTCGTCATATTTGATCTTGCGGGCGCGCGGATCGACGACACCTGCCTGGACCTGGTACCAGTCGTGGACCAGGGTCATGACATTGTGATACCAGCCGATGTGGCTCTCGATGATCTCTCCGGAGCGCGGGTCATGGACATTAGGTCCGTAAGCATTGGCGGTGGGGGAAGCCAGGTAACGGATCACCGAAAAACGGGCATCCTCAAGGCTCATGTCGGGATTGTCCTCCGGCCACTCTTCGGCATGGATGGCATTCTTCCATCCGGCCTGCTCGAAGGCCTTCTGCCAGTCGTTGACGCCGGCGATGAGGTAAGGACGCCACTGCTTCGGGGTAGCGGGATCGATGTAATAGACGATGGGCTTGACAGGCTCGACGAGCTCTCCCCTCTTCTGCTTCTCGACGTCCTCGGGACGTGCCTCGAGGCGCCAGCGGGTGATAAAACGCACCGTCTCGACACCTTGCTGGTCATCGGTGAACTTGCTGTAGCCGTCGGCGAAGTAGCCCACGCGAGGGTCGAACAGACGCTGCTGCATGGGAACTTCCGGAAGCAGGACCATAGATGTATTGAGCACAAGTGTTACCGCACCCGCCTGCATTCCGGCAGGAAGGGCCCTGGACGTCTGCGGGCCGCCCTGGCCGCCTGCATTCGGAGCATTGTACGCGAAAGTCTTGGTAACAGTGACCTCGGTGTTGATAGGATAGGTGCGGATGCTGTTGATGAAGCTTGCGTCACCCCTGACATTTCCGAGGTTGTACGAACGCTTGGCACGGGAGTCCAGCGAGAAGACCTGGTTATCACCCTCGAAGAGGCTGGTCACCTTGACACGGGTCGTTCCCTCGCTGGAGGTGGACTCGGGCTTTATCGAAGCGACGATAGGATTCTCGGAGCTCACATTGACCGCCTTCTCGATATCGTCTCCGGATTCGGCCGCTATATTCAGCACGTCGGCCCTTAGGAGCAGGTTACCGTTGACGGCCTTCTCCCAATAGATCATGGCTTCGGTCACCTCCTCGCCGCCATACTCGCTGGCGCCGGGAGTGTTGCTCACAAATCGGGTTACCGCCAGGATCCTCCTGCCGAGCAGGCTGTCCGGAATCTCGAAATACCAGTCCTTTTCGTTCTGGGCAACACCGAAAAGACCTGACTTAAAGGAAAGCTCCGGCTCCTTCTTCTTTTCTTGCTCAGTATCAGCCTTTTTATCATCAGCAGGCTTTGCTGGTGCGCGTCCTTGCGCCGCTGCCGCAAGGCCAAAGGCCAAGACGAATGCAGCAATAGCTAAACATCTCTTTTTCATGACTGTTAAGTTGGTTTATATTGATTTAAACTTGAATATCCTCCTAAATACCTAGCAAGGCCTTGGCTTCCGGCGTCATGAAGGGCTCGATGTCGGAATAAGGCACCACGAACGAGGGCATTCCCTCAGCATAGCTGGCAATCTCGTACTGCTGGTAGACGAAGTTCAACCCATCTTCCGAAGGATACAGCGGCCAGGACGGGAGCGGGATGAATCCGTCCTCTATGAACAGGCTCTCCTTCAATTCATCCCAAGTCGTGTCGTATCCGTTATCGGAATAATAGCGGAGCAGGCCGGCGATCAGCAGCGGCTGCATGTCGGCGGCGCGCGAGGTGTCGACGAAGTCGTCCACCGGCGCGCCGTCCTTCTTCGAGAAGGTCAGGCAGCCGCGTCCTGTGACTCCGCCGTGGGCTCCGCCCATATAGATGTAGTCCATGGACTGGAACACCACGTAGCGGTCCGTATCGTCGATCTTCCTGAGTCCGAACTCATAGCCCCATCTCGGGAAATCACGGAGCATTTCAGCTTTCTCCTCATCCGTGAAATCCTCGTCTTCAAGGATATATTTCGCCCGTTCGTCGGCATCCTGCTTGGACAGCCGGCCGATCAGGGCGAAAGCGTTCTCCCTGTAATAGCCAAGCATTCCCTCGATGTCATCGGCATCGCCGGTGAACGGGTCGAAGAAACGTTCGTTCTCATAGGACGTGACGTGGCTGAGGATGTCGTCCACGACTCCGGTCAGTTCCTTGCGTACGCGAGCCGAGGCCTTGTCGGTCCCCGACGGCATCTCGGCGTCCATAGTCATATACGCGGTGGCAGTCGAGTCCGCCCAATGATACACCTCCGTAGCCATAGGTTTCTTCACATCCACGCACGATGCCGCCAGCAAAACCACTGCAGCACATAACAAAACATTGATTTTCAATTTCATACAAACGCTGTTTTAATGATTATCCTTCCAGGATCTGCGCGGCTGCATTCTTGGTGTCGACCTTCTCGATAATCCGCTCCAACACACCCTGCTCGTCGAAGATGAAGGTGCGGCGGAGAGTTCCCATCGTGACCTTGCCGTACATCTTCTTCTCGCCCCAGGCGCCGAAGTCCTGTAGCATCTGAAGGCCAGTGTCGGCCAGAAGGGTGAACGGCAGGTCGTACTTGGAGCGGAAGCCCGCATGCGACTTGGGACTGTCCTTGCTGACACCCACTACATTATAGCCGGCAGCCGTCAGCGCGGCATAGTTGTCGCGCAGGCTGCAAGCCTCCGCCGTACATCCGGAAGTATTGTCCTTCGGATAGAAATAGATGATGGTTTTCTTTCCGTTGCCGATGAAATCCTCAGACCTAACGGCATTCCCGTCCTGGTCGAGCACCTCGAACGACGGCATCCTGTCCCCTATTTTCAACATGGTTACAAATCTTTGATAATTGTTGTATCTACAAATATAGCTAAAAAACCTTTCCCTCCGATGAAAACGGCTCCGGCTCCATTGCCCGGCAAAAAAAAGACCGCCCTGAACAGTCAGGACGGTCCGGATAGTAAGTGAAGGATTAATCTGTCTTGTCAGTATCAGTAGTCTCCCGAGGCTGTTCGCTCTTCGGAGCGCGATGGAGGTAGTACGTCGCACGTTCGCTGACGCCGAATCCCAATACTCCGACAGAGGCTTCAGGCTGGCTGAGGACCATGGTATCCCCGCTCAGGGAGACATCATAGATGCCTAGCAGAACGATGGCCTTGCCATTGTCGCCCTTGTCCAGGCCTTCCTTGAAGAAAACCCTTTTAGCCGCGTCGTCATAAGTAAAGCGCTCGATATCGAACCCCCAGTTGAACCACAACGTAGCCATCCCGGAAGTGTCAAGGAGCAGGCGGCAGTATTCGTTGCTGAAGTCCGTAGTGGACTTGTGGGAGGTGGTAGTGCCGTTGATGGTAGTGCCGACTTCGACATCGACTTTGTCAACGATCCAGAATCCGTAGGGAGTTCCGCTGAAGTCCTTGTCGGGATCCATGGTCTCGCAGGAACTGAATGCCAATACCGCACAGGCGGCAATCAAAATGGTGCTGAAAAGTCTTTTCATATCACATTCATTTTTTATGGATAATCGTAGTAGTGCAAAAAGCGTGCTAAATGAATCGGCGGCATCCCTGTCAGGATACGGGTCAAGTATAGCGAAATAATCTTATCTTTGTACTATATAAGCGGAATAATTATGGATGCATTTGATGTAAAGAAAGTTTTCGACCATACTGAGGATGGTCTGCGTAGGGCATCGTTCGAGACCTGCGGAGTGGTATGCTCCAGGCAGATAGACATTGAGACCGAGGGTGATGTGATCATGCAAGTGCGATATATCGGCGGATGCAACGGCAACACGCAGGGCGTGGCCGCACTGGTCGCCGGAATGAAAGTGGAGGAGGCCATCGCCCGCCTCGAAGGCATCGACTGCAACGGGCGCGGCACTAGCTGCCCCGACCAGCTCGCACGGGCGCTCAGGCAGATGGCAAGTTAACTGAAATACTCGAAAAACTAATACCAATCATGAAAGTCATCAAAGCTATCGTCGCGGCCGGCTTGCTGCTGGCCTGCGCAAGCGCCGGGGCGCAGCAGCGCCGGCCGGCCGCCAACCCCAACGGCCCCTTTAAGGTCACTGTCGGAGAGTGCACCCACGGAAGGATTGACGTCTCCCCCGCCATTCCCGCGGAGGGCAAGGAATTCCCGAAAGGGACGGTCCTGCACATCAAGGCCACCGCTGATCCCGGCTATGTCTTCGAATGCGGATACAAGGCCATGGGCGGCCGTTTCGCTTATTTCACCGAATACACTTCGCAGGAATTCGACGTGACCGTTGACGGAGCCTGCTCCGTCGGAGCCTCCTTCGTGGAGCCCGAACTTGTAAAGGGCATCACGCGCATCAACGACATCGTCTATGCCAAACCCGGAGTCAAGGAATTGAAATACGACGCCTATATCCCCGACGGAGCGAAGAAGCTCCCGGGCATCGTCATCATCCACGGCGGCGGCTGGCAGATGAACTGCGAGGACGTGATGCTGGGGCTTGCACGCGAGCTCTCCAGGGACGGCAAGTATGTCGTGTTCAGCATCGACTACCGTTGGAACGGTACTGCCGACGGGGACAAGGAGCCCAACACAATGGTGGATCTCATCGAGGACTGCTACGGCGCCATCCTCCATATCCAGGAGCACGCTGCTGATTACGGGCTCGACCCCAAGCGCCTGGCTGTCACGGGTGACAGCGCCGGCGGTCATCTCTGCGCCTCCGTGGCCGATATGATCGAGAGGGTCGGCGACGGCGGATTCGGCGTCAAGCCCGGAGTGTATCAGTACCTCCCCACCTATATGCCTAAGGGAATGAGCGCCAAGAAAGCCCGCAAGAAGCTCCTAGCCATCAAGGCCGTCGCACCCAACTACGGCATCTTCTCGGTGAGCGGCATAGAGCGCTTCGTCAACAATCTTCCCGAAGAAGGCAAGAAAGCCGTAGCTCCGCTCGACAACATCCCGTCTTCCAAGATCCGCAAGATCCCCCACTGGATCAACCGCGGTACCGAGGACACCCTCATCACCGACGAGGTGACCATGGAGTATTACAACGCCCTGAAGGCCGCCGGACAGGAAGTTTACTACGTAAAGGTCCCCGGCGCCGCTCACGCATACTACGACTGGAAGCCCGACACTGTCACCAAGGAGACGTTCAAGAAGTACGGAATCCCCTATGCCCGGCAGATGGAGGACTTCTTCGATACCATATTCTACAAGTAGTTGCGTCGGACCATATTCCATATAGACGTCAACTCCGCATTCCTCAGCTGGACGGCGGTGAAGATGCTCAAGGAGGGCCAGCCGGACATCCGGCTGGTCCCTTCTGTCGTATCCGGCGACCCTTCGGACCGTCGGAGCATCATCACCGCCGCCTCGATGCCCGCAAAGAAACTGGGCGTCAAGACCGCGCAACCGGTATCGATGGCCATGCGCACCGTTCCAGGACTCGTCATCGTACGCGGCGACTGGGAGTGGTACAAGGAGTGCTCCGAAGGCTTCATTGGCATCTGCCGCCGTTACTCCCCCATCCTGCAACAGTTTTCCATCGATGAATGTTTCATCGACATGACGCCCTTCCTTGAGAACCGCGACCCGGTGGAGACGGCAACCGCCCTGAAGGATGAGATCCGCGACACCCTCGGCTTCACGGTCAATGTCGGCGTCGGGTCGAACAAGCTCCTGGCCAAGATGGCCTCGGACTTCGAGAAGCCCGACAAGGTCCACACTCTCTGGAGCGAGGAAGTTCCAGACAAGATGTGGCCGCTCGGCGTGCGCGACCTGCTCTGGGTCGGCAAAAGGACCGAAGAACGCCTGCTGCAGAACGGCATCCGCACCATAGGCGAGCTCGCCTCGCTGGGCATGGGCTCGCTCACCCAGCTCGTTGGCCGGAAGTTCGCTTTCCAGCTACACGAGAATGCCAACGGCCGGGACGACTCCCCCGTCGAGACCGAGGTCCCTGAGGCGAAGAGCATCAGCGCCGAACGGACGTTCCCGCAGGATATCGCGGACGCCAAAGCCCTGGACCGCGCCCTCTTCAAGGTCGCGGGCATTGTGGCGCACCGCGTCCGCAAGCACGGCTTCCGCGGCTCCTGCGTGTCGGTATTCATCAAGTACAAGGACTTCACCGTCATGCAGCGCCAATGCACCCTCCCCGAGCCGACGGACGTCACAGCGCTCATCCTGAACGAGGCGCGGCGAATGCTCGCCGAGATATGGAACGGCGAGACCCCGGTCCGCCAAGTCGGACTCGGGGTCTCCAAACTCACGCACGACCCTTTCGTGCAGATGTCCCTTTTCGAGGATCCGCGGATGGAC
>JAEEGI010002926.1_pt1 | contig 41210 bp, 23 predicted proteins | sample 8958751 | NCBI WGS metagenome assembly JAEEGI01 (sample SAMN16246545, study PRJNA631951) | gut metagenome | biome: gut microbiome; feature: rumen; material: KS-attached | host: Bos | place: Iran: Karaj | collected 2018-10 | reverse complement strand
CGACGGGACCGACAGCATCCTCGCGGACCTCTTCGTCCGGGCGGCATGGCTGGAAATCCCGAAGGAGGCCCGCGACGAGGCGCGGGCGCGGAGCAACGCCGAGGCCTTCCTCTTCCGCCGTCTTGAGACCCTGCCCTTCACTCGGGGCCGCTTCGAACTGAACGCCCGCCTCCCAATCCCCTTCGTCGGTGCCGAGGACATGGAGGGCGACCTCGTCGACCGCAAAGCCCGCATCGTCGTCGAAGTTGACGGCATCTACCATTTCGGCGGAGAGGACGCCTACCGGCGCGACCGCCGCAAGGACTTCCTGCTCCAGAAGTTCGGGTACATGGTGCTGCGCTTTCTTGCGGGCGACGTTTCGCGCCGGCTGGGGGACATCCTCGACTCGATCGCCATTGCGCTTCGGGACCGCGATACGGCGCCGGCGCCTCCAAGCCCGGGTTGCGCTTCGGAGTGAAGGCATTGCGCGGACGGGAATGCCCATGAGGAACCGCCCGTCGAACGCCGGTGCGAAGAGATCGGCGGAGTCTGCAAGCCAGAGGCTGCCTACCGCTTCCCCTTCCCGAGATCGCCTTTTGTGAAGATCTTCATCTCGGCGGGTTTGAGCGTGATGGTCTTGATTGCGCCGAAGAAATGGAGGTCGAACTTGTGCGGACGGCGGAAATCGATGTTCTTGAGGAACGTGCGTCCGTCATCGGGGAAGTACGAGCAAATGACGTACTTGCACTCCTCGTCGGGCAGGTCGCTGCCCCTGGCTGTCGGGTAGACATCGCCGCGGGAGATCGAGGCGACGTATTTGTAGACCGTTGTCATGAGACCGTCGGAACCGATGGATTCGCCGGCCCCCTCGTCCGCGTTGGCGACGGACGGGTAGCACCAGGTGTTGAGGAAGAACACCTCGCCCTTCCCCTTCCTGGCGCGAACGACAATCGGGAGCTTGCGTTCGTCATCGACGGCGAGGAACTCGTAGTTCTTCTTGGAACCCGTGAATTCAAGGTCTCCAAGCTTCATGCCGAGAATGCCGAAACGGCGGGGCCACCGGATGCCGAGGCAATTGACTTTCGAACGGTCGGGTTCGTTGGCGGTCGCCCACCAGACGCGGCCGGTCTGCCCCTTGACCTTGATTCCGCAGAGTTCGGAAAAATCCCCCTTGTGGACGAGGTCGTCGAGCGTGAAGGTCTGGTACTTGCGGGTCATGTCCGTCGAGAGATGCGGAATCGCGATGACGAGGCGTCCGCCACCGCGCACATAGTCGCAGAGGATCCTGTACTGCTTCTCGGAGCAAGTGTTCCAGCCCGCAAAGAGGAGCGCTTTATAGTGCTGCAGGAGGTACTTGGCCGTAACGTTGTCGTAGGCGAAAGACGCGATGTCGCAGAGGCCGTAGGGCGAACCCGCGAGGTAGAAATTCCGGTTTGGCGCGAGAACGTCGGCGGGACGGGGGAAAAAGGCATCCTTGACGATTTCCCATGAGGATTCGGGCGCGCCGGGGAACCAGTTGACGTTCTTTTCGGCGATCCGCTGCGCGCCGCCAATGGGAATCGCGGGCTTGACGTTCTCGCTGCAGAGATCGAGATTGCCCTTTGCAATCGCGAAGGCGGCCTGTGGCTGTCCGACCGGCGCGGGGTGTTTTTTCACAAAGGACCAGAAACGCTTCATCTCGGCGCGATAGCCTTTGCAGACTTCCGAGTCGTAGCCGATAGTATCCGCCAGCTTTTTAGCGTCCTCCATGTAGGGGGCGAGCTGCTGCTTGGTCACGCCATGGAGGCCGGGAGCGCAGACATCGACATGGGGCATGCGGTGAAGGGGCGAATCCTCGCAGAGAACAGACTGCACCTCCCAGTTCCCAGACTCGTTGATGATGATCTTCGCGCCGGTCATGTACTTCAGCTGGAATCCGGCGAAGAGGAGCGGCATGCGGAGAGGATTGGAGTAGGGGATGAAGGCGTTCCACTCGTGGGCGTTGTGCGAGCCCCAGAGGGCGAGGCCGTACTGGCGCGCCACGCCGCGCTCAAGCGCGGAGGAGAGGAGCATGTTGCGGAAGGGCATGTCCTCGGTGCAGGGGATGTCGATGCCGCCGGCGACCTGGTAGTCGATGGAGAAGTCGGCGCCGGTGGAGAGGATGTTGCCCCAGCCGGCGGCGTGGCGCTTGTCCGTGTAGGCGCGGACACGGCGCATGAAGCCGTCCGCGACGTCCTTGAGCGTCGGGTTCTTGATGCCATCGCAGTCCTTCTCGCTCCAGTGGAAGCATTCGCCGGAGTCATGTCCGAGCCAAAACTTGCCGACAGAGGCAATTGACTTGACCTGCTCCGGCGTGGCGTCGGAGTAGATGTTCATCGAGTAGATGCCGCGCTTCGCGGCGGCGCGCACGCAGCGCTCGAGCTTCTCGTTGTGCTGCCAGAACTGCATGCAGTTGCCAAGGCCCTCCTCGGCCGTGATGCGGATCTGGTCGAGCGGCGCGGGGTGCGGTCCGACCCAGCGGCAGTGCGCATGGCCCGTGTAGCAGAGCGACAGCTGCTTTGGGTTCGACTCGCTGCCGTACGAGGCGCTTCCGAAGAAGACGCCTTCCTTTGGAAGTTCGGGCATTGGCGTTTCCGTCTCCCACACGCGCACCCAGTCGATGTAGGTGCGGACAGGCAGCGTCGCGGCGTCGATTTCCCCGGGCCACGTCCCTTTTCCGCCGAGTTGCATGTCGAGAAGCAGATAGAACGGGGTCGTGAATGGCCATTGCAGCGGATGGGCGTCGGTCCGCTGATAGCGGAAGGTCTCCTCGCCGTTGACGCTCCAGATAAGGGCGTCGGGTGTGCGCTCAAGGCCGTATACGTTATACTCGCCCTGGACGATGTCGCCGCGTCCGCCCTGGGGCGGATTCTTGCCGTTCTTCATCGTGTAGGTCCAGGCGGAATGGCAGGTCTGGTACACGAAGGCGTCGCCGTTGAGACGCTCCACGATGTCGATTTCGCCGCCGTCTGGCCACTTCGCGCCCTCGGGCAGCATCCAAAAGGCCGGCCACGCGCCCTGTTGGTTCTCGAAGCGCGCGCGAATCTCGACCTTGCCGTAGGTGAAGAAGAACTTGTGCTGGGTCCATACGCCGCCGGTGAGGAAGGGGCGTTCGTCGGCCTCGAGGTCGTCATTGACGACGCCCACCAGGACGAGGTTGCCGTCCTTCACCTGCACGAGGTCGTCGCGCAGCGACATGTATTTGTCCCAGGGGGATCTTCCGGGTCCGGGGATGCGCGACCAAACGCCCTGGTCGAGCGTGTCGCCGTCGAATTCGTCATGCCAAAGTAAACGGGAGTAATTTGCCATGACTCAATTATAGCGAAACACATGCCGCGGCGCAAATGGCACACGGATTCGGGTGCGGGCAATTGCCCGTCCCGCCTCCTTTGAAAATATCTGCTTGCAAATGGAGGGCCGATTGTAGTAAACTCTTTACATCATTTCGGCGAAGGCCGGATGACATGCTCGGGTGGTGAAATTGGCATACACGTAAGCTTGAGGTGCTTATGGGGAGACCCGTGCGGGTTCGAGTCCCGCCCCGAGCACCATCCTTTTCGAGAACCTGCGGCGCAAAAGCGCCGCAGGTTCTTTTGTCTTTGACATTCCGGCGCGGATGAAGTATTTTATTTACCTACATTTCGGGCATTGCGCCCGCAACCAACAAGGGGATTCCGACATTATGCAGAACATAGATTGGTCAAGCTTGGGCTTCCGCTACATGAAGACCAACAGCCACATCCGCTACACTTGGCGGAACGGCGCCTGGGACAAGGGCGAGCTCGTCAAGGACGACACGTTCCAGATCAGCATCGCGGCCTCCGCGCTCCACTACGGGCAGGCCGCATTCGAGGGCCTCAAGGTCTTCAGGTGCAAGGACGGCAAGGTCCGCGCATTCCGGCCGCAGGCCAACGCGGAGCGCATGCACCGCACGGCGATCCGCACGTGCATGGCGCCGGTCGAGGCCGACATGTTCATGGACGCCCTCAAGCGCGTCGTGAACGACAACCTCGACTACATCCCGCCTTATGGCACGGGCGGCTCCCTCTACGTCCGCCCGCTCCTCATCGGCTCCGGCCCGCAGATTGGCGTCGCCCCGGCCGACGAATACACCTTCTTCATCATGGTCATGCCGGTCGGCCCCTACTACAAGGGCGGCCTCAAGCCCGTCTCCGCCGCAATCTACGATGACTATGACCGCGCCGCCCCGAAGGGCGTCGGCCACGTCAAGGTCGCCGGCAACTACGCCGCCAGCCTCTACGCGCACGAGTCCGCCAAGCACGCGGGCTTCCCGGTCGAGCTCTACCTCGACGCCAAGTCCCACAAGTACGTCGAGGAGTTCGCGACCTCGAACTTCTTCGGCATCAAGCCTGACGGCACTTACGTCACGCCGGACTCCACGTCCGTCCTCCCGTCCGTCACCAACAATACCCTCAAGCAGCTCGCCGCCGACCTCGGCATGGCCGTCGAGACGCGCCAGATCCCGTTCGAGGAACTTGAGACCTTCGCCGAAATCGGCGCCTGCGGCACGGCCGTCGTCGTCACCCCGGTGAGCGACATCACCCGTGGCGACAAGGTCATCAAGCTGCCCACGGGCGACAAGTGCGGACCCTACTCCGAGAAGCTCTACCACGCCGTCCAGGACATCCAGTACGGCGTCGTGCCCGACACGCACAACTGGTGCGTCGAGCTCTAGCAGCCATCAGGGGCCGCCCCCAAGCGGAGGCGGCCCCTTGTTTTTACCACCTCATACACCAATCACGTCGCCCGCCGTCGGGCGCAACAGGGAGTCCAAACATGAAGAAGTCAATCGGCAAAAAGATTCTGTGCGGCATAGGCATTTTCGTCGCCATCCTAATCATCCTCGTCGTCTCGGCGAAATTCTGGCTCGGCGCCACAATCAAGTCAGCGGTCAACAACCTCGGCCCGAAGGTGCTGGGAGTGCCAGTCGAAGTCGAATCGGCCTCAGTCGACATCATCGGCGGCAAAGTCCGCATGGGCACCCTCACGATCGGCAACCCCGAGGGCTTCGAATCGACCCCGTACCTCTTCAAGCTCGACGGGCTCTCCATCGACCTCGCCGTCGGCGACATCCTCCGCGGCAATACGCACATCTACGACATCACCATCGACGGCCCCCATGTCTGGTACCACCAGAAGATTCCCTCCAGCAACGTCTCCAAGCTTCTCGACATCCTCGAGGAGAAGTATCCGTCCGACGGCAAGAAGAAAGACGATAAAAAGGATGACTCCGACAAGGAAGCCAAGCCCGTCGTGATCGACCACCTTCTCATCAAGGAAGGCACTGTCGGCATCAAGATGGGCGTCGGCGGCGAAGTGCCGCTACTCAAAATCGAGCTCAACGACATCGGCAAGGACGGCGCCATGATGCCCGCCCAGATCATCAAGCTGCTCGTAACCTCCATCGTCAAGGGCGTGCTTTCAGCTGTTGCCAACGTCGGCGGCGCTGCCGTCGACGCCGTGGGCGACGCAGGCAAGGCCGCAGTTGGAGTCGTGGGCGACGCCGGTAAGGCGGCGGCCGGCGCAATCGGCAGCGTCGCCAAGGGAATCGGCTCGCTCTTCGGCGGCTCCTCCGACACCAACGCCCCGGCCACTCCCTCGCCTGCGGAGTGATGGAGTTGCTTTCGCTACTGGGAGTTTGGAGTTTTGGAGTTCGGGAGATTAATTAAATAATCCTTTGCGTTCTCTGCGCTCTCTGTGTTGAAAACCACCCCACAATGAGCATGGCGACACCGCAAGACAAGCAAAAGGAACGTCCGCGCGGGACGCGCGGGCAGTTTCTCTTCGTGAACGCCCTCACGCTTTCGCGAGGAGTGTTTCTGCTGCTCTTTATGGCCGGGGTGCTGGTCGGAATTTGCCACCCGTCCGTCTGGCTCAAGTGGCTCAACCTTGCGCTCCTGGTCATATCGTCCGTGACCGACCTTTTCGACGGCCTCCTCGCGCGCAAGTGGAACGTGACCTCTCGCCTCGGCGCCGTCTTCGACCCGATGATGGACAAGGTCTTCTTTATCATCGTCTTCCCGACACTCACGGCGTTGCTTTTTCTGGCCTCGTATCAGGCCTCCGAACCCATTCGCGCCAAGCTTGCCTGGGAAATGGGCGTCGATTTGCACGGCGAACTGCCCCACGCGATTCTCATGCTCGTCCTCACGGTCTCCTACATCCTGCGCGACCAGTGGGTGATGGCGCTCCGCGCCCTTGCGGCGGGAAGCGGCGCCGACATGAAGGCCAACTGGGTCGGCAAGACACGCACGGCGCTCAGCTTCCCCATCGGCTGCATGCTCTACTGCTACATCACGTTCGGCTGGGGCGTTGCCGTGCGCCCGCTCGTGATGTGGATCGAGGCCTTCGCCATCGCAATCAACCTCTACTCCTTCGTCGCCTACACCATCCGCTACGCGAACGCTTTGAAGACCGACCACGAGGCAAGCGCGCGGGCGTAGTGGTGGCCGCACTCGGCCTCGTCGAAGGGGCTGCGCTTCTCGCCGTCGTAGCGCGCGCGGATGTCGCGGACAACCTCCTCCGCCGCGGCGAAGTCGCCCGTCTGCGCCAGCCATGCGGCGACGACGTACTCGAAGCCCGTCATTGTCTCCGGATAGTACGGGAACGGCGTCTTGGGCTTGCGCTCCTCGGGATACCACGCCATGACGAGCGAACGCTCGCCGAAGAGCGTGAAGTCGCGCATGTGGTTGAAGGCGGGGGCGTCCGCCTCGCGACGGTTGCGGCGGAGAATGGATTCCGTCGCCTTGCGGGCGTGGGCGTAGTCCGCGACGGGTTCAAGACCTGCGGCACGCGCGGCGTAGTCGCCGACGAGCTGGTCGATGAGGCAGCCGCTTGCAAGCTGGAAGTCGGGATGCGACGGGTCGGCGAATTGCGTCCAGCTTGCTTTGGTCGCCGGATGGAATTCGCCTTCCGCCGAGACGACATGGTGCTCGTAGTAGTCGCCGTTGAAGAGGTTCTTCTCGGTCCATGCGCTACCGCGGGCGCGCAGTTCGGCGCACTTCGCGGCGAAGGACTTGTCGGCGTCGAATTTCGCGGCGAGACGTTCCATCGCCTGCAGCGCGGCGAGGTACAGAAACTCCATCTGCGGGTTCGGGCCGTAGTAGTCAACGTCCATTGTGTTGTGCTGGCAGCCTTCCATGACACCGTTCCTGTCGGCGTCCCAGCCGCCCTTCGCCCATGCGAACTCAAGCGCCTTCCTTACGGACGGGTAGAGCTTGCCCATCCAGACGTCGTCGCCGGTTTTCGCCCAGCACTCGTAGGCCTTGACGATGCACTGCATCTGTCCGTCTGCGGCGGCCTTCTTGTGCTGCCGCGCGTTGCGGTCGATCGGCTGGCCGATGCGGAAGGAAATGTCACCTTCGTCCGACATCGCGTGGATGAATTCCAGTTCGCGCATGTCTTTGACGAGGTTGGGCCAGATGTCGACGAGGGCGTGTTCGTAGCCCCAGACGTGAGTGCAGTTGCCGAAGCACGAGCCCTGGCTGTCGCCAGTTCCCTCCCAGCCGAAGAAGTGTCCGTCGGCCGTGCGGAAGCAGGTCGCGGAGCGCAACGTCGAGAGATTGAAGAGCGCCGCCTCCTTCACGACGTCCGGTACGCCCCTGGCGTCTGTGACGGAGCGCACGAAATCGACGGTTCTCTCCTCAAGTTCGGGAAGATGCGCGAAGAAGTCCTCCGCCGCCGAAAGGGCTGTCGGCCATTTCTGGCAGTAGTGGTTTCCCACGTGGTTGATGGTCTCGTAGAAGCCGTTCTCGGTCCATTCCCACTGCGTTCGGTTGGGGAAGCGCCATGAATAGACGAAGGGAATCGACTTGGTCTCGCCCGGCGCGAGCGGGACGGCGACGGCGACCATGCCGAAGGCGCATTTTTCGCGTCCGGCGATGTCGCCGACATCGCCGCGCGCCACAAGACGCCGCCAGAACTGGTCGAGGCCGTCGTTCCAACCCGCGTGGAAGACATTTGCGCCGACTGTGACTTCGCCGTTGTCCGACGGCACGGTCAACGCGAACTCGCCCGTCGCGCGGTTGAGGGGCTTGTCAGTTTCGGGCATGTCGGCGTCGCCATGGAATACGACGCCGGCAAGCGTCTTGGAGACGGCCCTTTCCTGAGAAAGGGTTCCGTCGCACGGGTTTGGCATGGCGGCGGCTATGGTAAGCTTGAGCGGCTTGCCACAGATGTTGGTGACGCGCCAGCGGAAAAGCGCCACGGGCATGCCGCTCGCCTCCTCGTCGCCCTTTACCAGCGGATTCATCGCCTCAAGCGTGACGGCGACGGGCATTGATGCGTCAGAAAGCTCGACCTGCGCGAGAGGGTATGCGGCCTTGAAGACCGCCGAGGCGAAGCGCGGGTAGCCGTGGTTCGGCGCCAGGCAGCCAAAGGCGCCCTCGAAGAGCGTCTTGTCGATTGGTCCTTCGAGGAGCCGCGCCGAGACCTTGCCGTCGGAATCCTCCGCGCGCACAACGAATGCGGGGTGGACGCCAGAACGGCACGGGACGAACTTCTTCTCCGCCGAGTTCCTTATCTCGAAGGCCGTGAGGCCTCCATTGCCGCAAAGCGAGACCTGCCCCGTGCCGATGCCGCCAATGGGCATTTGTATGCAGCGAAGCTTTTCGCCGCGGTATTCGCGCAAAATTGGCCAAGTAGGAGTGTTGTTCATAGGAGCCGTGGAGTGCAAGGTTGGATAAACCAAGGTGGAAAAACCCAAAATTTTCCAATCCCATAATACCATAAATGCGATGGTTTCGGAGAAGCGCAGCCATTCGTAACGGACTTCGACGAGGTGAAATGCCGAGTGTAATGCCTGGTGTCAGGCTACTTTTGTGCCAAGTGCCAGGCTACTTTTGTGCCAAGTGTCAGGCTACTTTTGTGCCAAGTGTCAGGCTACTTTTGTGCCAAGTGCCAGGCTATGCGTTTACTTGGCCTTGACGGTAAAATCGGCTCAAACCGCCCGAAACATAGATTTTTTACTTGCCTATAGAATCGTAGTAAAACTTTTTTATGTTTAACGCAGTTAGCGGTATCGCAACATTATATGGTTGACAAATGCTGCGGCGAGAGCCAATTCTAGGGAAAAACTCGCGGAAATTTGACTTTTCAAAAGGCTTTGTATATGCGGGGAAGATGGGATTCCTTTCGGATGCCGCCCCGGATTGGAGATTGGAAAATGAGGAAACTTAGGCTGAAGAACGATGGTGAGGGCTTCTACCACGTCGGTACACGTTGCGTGGGCAGGGCCATGATGTTCGGCGACGATGACAAGACGCACATCGTCGACCAGATTCTCCGAATGGCGGAGTTCTGCGGCATGGAGGTCAACACGTACGCGGTGATGGACAACCACATCCACATACTGCTCCACGTGCTGCCAGAGAAGGAGTTGGCGGACGACGAACTTGTCGCCCGCGTCGCAGCACTCCACGGCCGTACCAAGGCCGAGGAACTTCGCGTTACCTGGGCTGCGTACCGCCGCGACGGCAGTGTGGCCGCAATGGCGCGGCTTGAGGAGGAGCGCGGCGCGTTTCTTCGCCGCATGGGAGACCTAAGCAAGTACATGAAAGAACTCAAGCAGTGGATTTCGCGGGACTATAACAAAAAGGTCGGACGCATCGGCACGCTTTGGGAGGACAGATTCTGGAGCAATCTCCTCGAAGACTCTGCCGCTGTACTTTCGAAGGTCGCACGCTACATCGACTGCAACGCCGTCCGCGCGGGAATCGTCGGATGTCCAGAGGACTACAAGTGGTGCGGCTACGCCCAGGCCCATGCCGGCCGTGAAGCCGCGCAGAAGGCGCTTGCAGCGATTTTCCGCGATGACAAGATGAGGTGGGCCGAGGCCGAGGAGCGCTACGGAAGGTTGCTCCGCGCGGTGTCAGACACCCCAGCAGGGCGATGGGATGCGCAGAGCAAGGTTTTGCGACGCGCGCTGGCAATCGGAAGTCGTTGCTTCATCCTTGAGACATACGCCCGCTTCCAAGAGGTGTTCAACGCGAGGAAACGGCCCGCGCAGCCCTTCGTAACGGACATCGGCGAGGCAAATGACGTCATCTGCGCGTCGCACAAGCCGCGCAAGGCGGCGGTAAGCTAGAGCCTCGCACCCCGTACAAGCCGCACCCCCCAATGAAACCCGACAGAAACCCGTTCGGGCGCGGCGTTGCGCTCCCGAAGCTGAATTAAGATAGTTTTCCCATTAGGCACCGCTCCTATTCGGAAAAAAGATTTGACGGTATGGCGGACCTTTGATACCATTAGTGCAATCCAAGAAAGTGGCATTGCACATGATGACGAGGAAAACCCCGGCACCAAATTTGGCCATACTGTCCGCCGCGCTGTCGTTGGCGGCGCTTTTCGCCTTTGGGGACGGGGCGGCAATCGCCCCAAAATTCCTGTTGGACGATGCCGTCGTCACCCATGTGACCGAAGGCGCGACCGCGACAATCGAAAGCGGTGCGCTCCACGTCAAGCTCCCCGGCGGTCCCGCCGGCTATCCTGGCGCCACGCTCCATCCGAAACAGGGCGAGACCTGGAACCTTTCGCCATGGGGGCGCATCGAGGCGCGCGTCACAAACACCTGCGATGAAAACCTCCATGTCAACCTGCGCGTCGACAATCCCGGCGACTGGCACGCGAACCCGTGGAACGCCGAGGCCGTCTTCCTCAAGCCCGGCGAGTCGAAGACCGTCTCCGTCTACTTCGGATACAGCTACGGCCACAAGCCGGCGGACTACGTCGTCGATTCCTCTCGCGTGAGTGCGCTTCTCCTCTTCGCCGGAAAGTCCGCCAACGACCGCTCGTTTCTGGTCGAAGACCTCCAGGCAATCGGCGCGGCGGGCGATGAGCTTCCTGTCGACCCCTCGCGACGCGCAATCGTTCCAAAGAACGGCCTACTTCTCGGCGAAGGCGCCTCGCCAAAGTTTGCCTATGTAGATGCCAAGGCGAAGCCGGAGTGCCCCCAGTCCGTCGTGACGGTACCTGCCGGCAAACGCGGCGCAGTGAAGATCCAGCCCGGGCAGGGCTACTGGGACCTCGGTTCGTTCACCGATGTGCGCGTCACTGTGCGCAACCGCAGTTCGACGCCGCTCGCCTTGGCCGTCCGTCTCGACAGCGCCGGCGGCAACACGGGGGAACTCCCCGTCACCATCCCGCCCGGTCAGACGATGCATGTCGAGATTCCCTTTGAAGCGCCCATCCCGTGGGCTGGCGAGTTCGACCATGCCGCCGGCAAGGGTCGTGCCGTTCCTGGCACTGGAACCGTCTACGCCAGCTGCCGCACGACGTCCGTGACGGTTCTCGCTCCCGCCGCCCCCGAGGAGCGCGTTTTCGAAATCGTGGATGCCCGCGCCGTGCTCGTCCACGCGACGATTCCCGAATGGCTCGGCAAGCGCCCCCCCGTCGCGGGCGACTGGGTCCAGACCCTGGCCGAGGAGTTCGACGGCGCGGCCGTGGACGAGGCGCGCTGGAATGTCCGCGCCAGCAACTACTGGGACAAGCGGACGCACTTCTCCCGCGACAACGTCATGCTCGGCGGCGGTCTTGCGCGGCTCCACTACGAAAAGAAGACCGGCTTCCAGAACGACGACCCGGATGACAAGAGCTCCGTTCAGAACTCGCCCTACGCCTGCGGCATCCTGACGAGCTATGGCAAGTGGACGCAGCGCTACGGCTACTTCGAGGCGCGCATGAAGCTGCCGCGCGCGCCGGGGCTCTGGCCGGCGTTCTGGACCATGCCCGACCGCGGCGCCGACTTCCTCGCCCCCGGCGACCCAGAATGGAAGCGCCACCAGACCGAGAACGGCGGCATGGAGTTCGACATCATGGAACACCTGACGCGCTGGGGACCGCACCGCTTCAACATCGCCTGCCACTGGGACGGCTACGGCAAGAACCACCGCGCCATCGGAACGGGCAACGCCTACGTGCGGCCCGACGCCGACGGTTTCATCACCGTGGGCCTGCTGTGGCTCCCCGGCGAGATGGCCGTCTACGGCAACGGCCTCAAGCTCGCCGGCTGGAAGGATCCGCGCGTCGCCTCCGTCCCCGCCTACCTCATCCTCTACATGGTGAGCGGCGGCTGGGACAACGACCCCCTCGACCCGCGCCGCCTCCCGGCCGACTTCGAAATCGACTACGTCCGAGCATGGCAGCGGAAGGACCTGAAATGAACGCATTCATCCACACATCGGGCACAAACCTCGTCGACGGCAACGGCGAAAAGTTCTTCATCCGGGGGACGAACCTCGGCAACTGGCTCAACCCCGAAGGCTACATGTTCGGCTTCCGCAAGTGCAACTCCCCGCACTTCATCGACGAGATGTTCCGCCAGCTCGTCGGCCCCGAGGAGGCGGCGAACTTCTGGGCCGCCTTCAAGGACAACTACGTCACCGAGGCCGACATCGCCTTCATCGCGGCAACCGGCGCGAACACCGTCCGCCTCCCCTTCCACTACAAGCTCTTCACCGCCGATGACTACCTCGGCTCCAACGACCCCGCTGAGGGCTTCCGCCGCCTGGACGCCGCCATAGGCTGGTGCCGCGCCCACGGCCTCAAGGTCATCCTCGACATGCACGACTGCCCCGGCGGACAGACCGGCGCGAACATCGACGACAGCTACGGCTACCCGTGGCTCTTCCGGAGCCAGGGGCTCCAGCGCCAATACCGCGAAATCTGGCGCGCCATCGCCGCGCGCTACGCCGACGAACCTACCGTCCTCGGCTACGACCTCATGAACGAGCCCGTCTCCAGCGACCTCGCCGACAAGGAGGAGCTCAACGGACTCCTCGCCGCCGTGCAGCGCGGCGCGGCCGACGCCATCCGCGAAGTCGACCCCAACCACGTGATCATGTTCGCCGGCGCGCAGTGGAACACCAATTTCGCGCCCTTCGACGGCTTCGCCTTCGGCGAGAACGAGATGTTCACCTGCCACCACTATTCGTTCGGCAACCCCGTCTACGACGACGGCGCCGTGCGGCGTTACGCCGAGGTCGCCGAACGCCTCGGCGTCCCGATGTACATGGGCGAGACGGGCCACAACGCCTACGGCTGGTACCGCGCCATCAGGGAGTCGATGGAGAGCCATAACATCGGCTGGACCTTCTGGCCCGTCAAGATGCCGAACGGCGGAGGCTGGCTGCGCTTCCCGAAACCTGAAGGCTGGGACGAGACGGTCGTCGCTTTCGCCGAGAGCGACCGTGGCTCCTACAAGGAACTCATGAACCGCCCCGAACGCGCCGCCGCCGTCGACCTCCTGCGCCGCTACGCCGAGAACTGCAAGTTCGGGAACTGCTCCGCAGATGCCGAATACCTCCAGGCTTTGAACCTGGCCGTCCTGTGACGGACGGCTCCCAACCAACCCCAAGAGGAAAACGAACATGAAGAAAACCATGCTAACGACACTCGCGGCCACGGCTGCGGCCACCGCAATGTCCGCGAACCTGGTCTGGGTCGGCGGCGCCGAAGGCGACTGGAACAACGCGGAAAACTGGGACCCGCAGCAGGTCCCGACGCAGAACGACAGCGTCTTCTTCGACTCCGCGGAGAGCATCACGGTGAATCTCGGAGCGGAGCAGGCGCACGGAACGCTTTCCGTCTCCAACACGCCGTGCCTCCTCTTCAAAGGTTTGGAAACCGGCTCGCGCATGGATGTGCGCAACGACTCGAAGTGGACGCTCTACGCGCCCGTCGTCTTTGACGAAAACACCTATGTCCGGTTCACCGCAGGCAAAGTCTGGACCAACAATTCCACGATTGACTTCCTCGGTGGCGTCGGCGCCAACAATTCCACGCCGACGCTAGGCGGAACCGGCCTCTACAAGGTCCGTGGCCCCGTCGACTTCCCGTCCGGCGTCAATCTCGCCGCCCCCATCGATTGGAACCCGTCGTCCGTGACGGATGCGACGGTTTTCAACGTGAACTCCTGCGACTGGCGGTTCAACGCCGCGCCGACTGTCGAGGGCCATTTAGTCCGCTTCTCCGGCGGCACGGGCGGGTTCGGCGGCGTGGCCCCGCTCACCGTCAAGTCGCCCGATGACACGAGGCCTTCGGCGGGATTCAACAACTATGCGAACCCCAACCTCCGCGTCAACCGGACGATGCCCACTGTCTTCGAAGACTGGTTTGCTCTCTGCCTGGCCAACGCCTGCAACAACAACAAGGTCGGCTTCCAACTCGGCTCTGGCGCGAATCTTTGGATTCCGGCCGACATCACGACTGCCAATGTCCGCAACTTCGTCTCCGAATCGCCTACCGGCGGTTTCAGGCTGAATTTCCTAGGTTGCGGCGCCAACGTCCGGCTGACGGGCGACAATTCTTTCCAAGGTGGCGGCTCTTCGATGGAACTTCAGTGCGCCAACGGGTGCGGCTACAATTCGATCGAGATCGATGGCGAGGGCAACACAATCCACCCATTCGGCGAGGCGGGCGGCAAGCTCTTCGCCAACAACGGGCATGGCGTCTTCCTTCGTCCCATGCGCCCCGGTCTGACGCTTGCGAACGGCCTCTCCTACGGCAACTCCGTCAACAACAACAACGCCTACACCTTCGGCTTCGACGGCACGAACGACCTGACAATCGCCGGCGACCTCGTCATGGGCACCGCGAATTCCATGGTGCCGGTCATCGGCGACATGACGCTCACGCTCACGGGGACCATCGACCCCAAGGCCACCCATCTCGATTTCGTCGGAACAGGCGACGCCGTCCTCGCCCCGACCTCGCAATTCACCGGCTCGACCGGCCGACTTGAAAAGCACGGCTCCGGCTCGCTGACCTTGCAGGGCACCCTTGCTGGCACGAGCTATAACAAGGCCTACTTTGCCGGCGGCAGGACGATCCTCGACTATTCCGTGAGCAATGCGAGTCGCCTCAACACGGCGAACTCGGCCAATCTCGAGACACCCGTCGCGCTCGCGGACGCCCTGCGCCTGCGCGGGACGGAACTCGTCCTGAAGGGTGGCTCTCTCGCGGAGACCGTCGGCGCCGGCAACGGCACGACGTTCCAGAACGGCCTCACGAAAATCCGCCGCGACGGAGGGACCTCCACCATCCATCTCGGCGAAATCACGCCGTCCGCGACGGCGTCGCACGGGACCATCGTGGCCGTTGACGTGGAGGATGGCGTCGTCACCGTCGATTCCTCGCTCGCGGGCCAGAATCTAAAGGGCGCCTATACCGTTGGAGGCGATCATTTCGCCGCCGTCAATGCCGACGGCGTCATCACGGAGGCGAATGACAACATCGCAACCAAGTTCACCGGCGACGCCAGCACGACGCGAACGGTCGTCGATTACATCATCATCGATCCTTCCGGCGAGGGCCAGACACTCACCCTGGGAGCCGCCAGCAACCCTTTGGTTGCCAACAAGGACGGCATAATCTTCCGCGGCGACCACGACTACGCAATCGAAGGCGGATGGATAGGCGGCGCCAACACATATAACGGCGGACTGATTTTCACGTGCGCCGGGACGGGTGTCCTGACATTCAGCGGCAAGTTCGACCGCTACGGATTCGCAAAGACCGGACCGGGCACCTTCAGGCACACGGGGACGAGTAACCTCTCGATGTCGCTCGCCATCTACGAAGGCGTCTTCGAGGCCGCGTCCGCCGATTCGTTCAGCCCCGCAAACAAGACCTCCTACTACGTCTATCTGAACGGCGGAACGCTCAAGACGTCGGTCGATATCACGCTCGCGCGCCCGCTCAGCGTCGGCGACAACGGCGGCGTCATCGACGTCGTGACGAACACCACCTTCTCTCATACCGCGAATATTGTGACGACGGCGGACGGCACCTCCGGCCCCATCGTGAAGCGTGGCGGCGGCGTCTGGCTGCCCTCGGGCGACTTCCAGGCGCAGAGCGAGCTCCGCATCGAGGAAGGCACTGTCCGCCTCGGCCACGCATCGGGCATCGGCAACTCGACGAGCAGGACGCGCGCGGTCGCGCCGACGAAAATCCTCGCGGACGGCACGCTCGACGTCGCCGGGTTCAACGCGCACGTCGGCAACGTCTATCTGAAGGGCGGACGGATCACCGACAGCGACTCCGGCGGTTCGCTCGGTGCCTACACCTTCTTCGCCGAGTCCGGCGAGGTCGATGTTCCCCTCACGGACGTCCAATGCCCGAACAGCGGCAACTACCTTGTCGCGAACAACCTGGAGAAGAGCGGCTCCGGCACGGTGACGCTTTCCGCCGCGAACGAATACACCGGCACAACATTTGTCCGCGAAGGCGTCCTTGAGCTTCCCGGCTCCCTCGCCGGCACTGTCTGGATTGAGGGCGGGATGCTTGTCGGTTCCGGTTCAATTGCCGGCTACACCTACGTCGATGGCGGCGCGATTTCGGCCGGCGCCGGCGCGAGCCTGACACTCGGCGACAACCTCGCCTTCGGTCCCGGCGGCCGTCTGACGGTCTCCGGAACCGGAGCCGCCCCTGGCGTCCTATCGCTGGACACCATCGGCGCTCTCCTCTACATTGACGAAGCCGCAATAATCGACTTCCAGGTCAAGGATTCCGGCGGAATCGGCTCCCTTGTCGGCGAGCACGTCATAATTGAAATGCCTGTGGAAGGCAGGGTTGTCGGCGAATTCGCCGGCTTCACGGACGGCAAGGCGGTGGACCGCTTCGGCAACCGCTACACCATCCGCTATGACGCCGGCGACGGCAACGACATCGCCATCACCGGCCTCAGCCGGGGGACCGTCATCTTCCTGAAGTAGCTCAGGGCATTACGGACTGAGCCAGCGAACGAGGGCGGCGGCGAGGATGTCGCGGACGGAGGCCATGTCCTGTGGCGCGCCTAGTTCCTCGGCCACGGAGGTCACGTCCGCGTCCGCGATGCCGCAAGGCACGATGCCTGAAAAAAGCGAGAGGTCGGTGTTGACGTTGAGGGCGAGGCCGTGCATCGTGGTATGCCGCGAGACGCGGATGCCTATCGCGCAGATTTTGGCATTGCCAATCCAGACGCCGCGGTTGCGGGCGTCGCGACCCGCGTCAAGACCGAGGGCCCCCAAAGTTTCGATTACGGCCCCCTCAAGCCTGAAAATATAGTCGCGGACGCCAATTCCGCGCGCAACAAGGTCGATGATGGGATAGGCGACGATTTGTCCGGGACCGTGGAAGGTGACGTCCCCGCCGCGGTCGGTTTCGACGACTTCGATTCCCTTCGCCAGAAGCGTCTCGCGGTTCCAGAGGAGATGTTCCGCCTCCGAGGACCTGCCAAGCGTGTATACCGGCGCATGCTCGACGAAGAGAATCGTGTCGCCAATCTCCCCCATGCAACGCGCCGCATGGAGTTCGCGCTGGAGGCGGAGGCCTTCGGCGTATGGTGTCAGACACCCCTCAATACGGATTGCGATGTCGTTGTCCTGCTGGGCCATTGGAAGCGGGAATGGGAAAAACAAATAAGTTGACCGCCCGGAAGGGTGGTCAACTCATGGCTTTGCGCATTAAAAAGACGACCGTGAGAAGTGTTACTTCGCGGCCGTGGCCGCGGCGAGGCGCTTGGCGGCGCGGGACTTGCGGCGGTTCGCCGTGTTGCGCTTGATGACGCCCTGCTTGACGGCCTTGTCGAGAGTCGAGGCGTATGCGGCGAGAGTCTTGGCGGCTTCAGCGGCATCGGCGGGCTTGGCCTCGATAACGGGACGACGCATCGTGTTGATCTTGCTCATCACGGCGCGGTTCTTCGCACGGCTCTTGGCCGCGGTACGGATGCGCTTCACGGCGCTGTCAATGCGCTCTTTCTTGTTCTCACTCTTGCTGTCAGCCATTGCGGGTAACCACTCCTAGGTTCAATCTGCGGCTTGTAGGCCGCCGGTAAAGTAACGATGGTGCACCATGAGGGACTTGAACCCCCACGCCTCGCGGCATAAGAACCTGAATCTTACGTGTCTGCCAATTCCACCAATGGTGCAAAACGTACTAGATAATATAGCAAAACCAAGGCCCCGTGTCAATTGCGATTTTCCGCGAAAATACAATCAGGGGACGGGGATTTCGACGCCGGGGGTGGCCTGCGCCTTCATCGCCGCCTCGCGGATGGCGGCGACTTCGACCGTCTCGGCCTCTGGCACGAGGGAGACACCCGTCGCGTAAAATTCGAGCATGGCGTCGATGAGGTTCGGGAACATGTCCGTCGCGCCGGGGGCGTGTGCAACGCGACCCTCGCCGAAGGCGGTTAGCGTGAAGTCTGCATTGGGGTTGTAGGTGAGAAGCGCGCTGCGGATGCCGTCGGCGTAGCGGATGGCGTAGAGTTCCGTCGCGCAGCCGGGGATGCGGGTGACCGAACTTGCCCCCACGCCAAGCGCTGCAACCTCCATTTCAATCTGGTGGATCGAGTAGATTTCGAAACTTTTGCCACCGCCCGTGGCTGTAACATGGATTGGACGCTTTTCGAACGTCTTCATCATTGCGACGAACTCCTCGCCGTAGCGGAGGGCGGAGGAGCTCATCAGGGGCGTACCGTAGTGACGCGCGGTCTCGAAGAAGCGGGCTGCCGTCGCCTTGTCGGGCGCGAAGGTCTTGTCGATGTAGAGCGGCTTGCCGGCGGCAAGGGGGAGCGCGGAGAGGCGATCGTGCGCCTCCGGGTTGTTCGGTGCCAGGACACACAGGCAGTCCGAATTTGCAACCACCGTCTCGATGTCGTGCGCCGGACGCATGCCGTTCTTCTCGCACCAGGCCTCAAGGGAGGGACTGTCCTGGGCGGGAGTCTCCTCGTAGGCGTAGCCGAGCTCGAACTCGGCGGCGCGCTTCGCCGTGCGGAACCACGCCGGATAGTTGTTGGCGTGCCAGTTGTTGATGTAGAGGTCGATGAAGCCGATTGTCTTTTTCATAGCGGTGGCAGATGTCGTTTTCAAGGGTTGACGGTTAGTGCGATTTTGTCGCGGGTGTAGATCAGGTGGAAATCAGGATGGCGCCAGAGGTAGGAGGCCGGCAGAAACGGGGTCGGTTCGCCAGCGCGCGCGAAGATGACCTGCAATGGCGCCTGTTGCTCCGCGAAACAGGCGAGAAGGAGGCATCGGCGCGCGGCGAGGATGGGCGACATCCCCATCGTGGCGGCGAAGCGCGGCACAAGCGAGGAGTCGCCGCCGGCCGTGACCGCCGTGTTCTGCGCGATCGTCTCTGCGGAAAGCGGCAGCACGCGCGTCGGGAGCGCCCCGAATGCGGCGCCGGAGATTTCGTCCTCGTGCATCGGTTCGTTGAAGGCGATGTGTCCGTTGAAGCCAATTCCGAGCAGCTGCAGGTCTAGCCCGCCCGCCGCCGCGATGGCGGGGTCGTATACCTCGGGCGCGGCGGGGTCGGGGAAGTGCGCGTTCTCCTCGCGGAAGCCGAGCGCCGGATCGAACTTCGAGAAGAGCTTTTCGTGCATGTACCGCCAGTAGGAGAGCGGATGATCGTGCGGAACCGGCGAGCGTCCGTCGGAGGAGTACTCGTCGAGATTCCATGTCGAGAGCAGCGAGAGGTCGGCGCGGGCGGTGTTGAGCGCCTCCGCCAGACGCTCGTAAAGCTCGATCATCGTGTTGCCGGTGGCGAGGCCCAGGTTGAAGCGCTCACCGCGCGAGAGCTTCCCCATGACGGCATCGAAGAGAATCGACGCGCCAATGGCGGACATATCGTCATAGTTGCGGACGGATTCTGTTAACATAGTGGTCGGTGACTAGTTTTACTAGTGGCTAATGGTTAGCGCACGACAAGGATGAAGGACTCCGGGATGTAGTCGGGGAATTCGCCGACGATTGTGACACCGCCGAAGGCCGCGCCGTTGGCGGAGGTCGCGGAGAATGTGCCGGTGATTTGTCCGTTCGCGTCGGCGTCGATGGCGAAACGCGCGATGGCGTTTGCGTTTCCGGCGCACCATGGTTCCCCGAGGCCCTTGGTTTCGCCGCCTACGGCGAATTCCGCATCGCCCGCCCCGTAGAAGTAAAGCCTGTAGGGAGCGTTGGGCACAAGCTTGGAAAGGGTGAAGGCGTAGGCATCGCCGGCTCCGGTCGAGGCTACGGCGGCGTCCAGCATTGCGCAGCCAGTGAGGGCGTCCGTCGTCGCGATGTTGGAGCCGGATGAGCGGGTTATCGAGAGGGATACGTTGCGCCGCGTGATTCCGTCGGCTTCGCGGCAGCTTTTCACCACGGCGCTGGCTGCGGCGCCGGGGCGCAGGGCATTCCACTTGTTCCAGTCGCCCCAACCCTCGCGGGCGCGCCCGGCGTAGGGGGAGAAGCGGCTGGTGCCGGAGGCGACAAGATCGATGTTCACAACATGGGCGGACGGCGAGGCGTCCTCGACGACGTAGCACGCCGAAAGGCCGGTGGGGTCGCAGTTTCGGCTGGCCAGCGGATCGACCACGTATTCGATGCGGTCGCCGCCCTTTAGCCACAGGTGGTCGGCACCAAGCGCGGTTTCGTAGATTGTCCCACCGCTGTCGCGCATCACGGGCGAGGTTGCCGCAATGTGGCCGTCTGCCACGACACTGACTTGCACGCCGTCGCCGCCGCCATTGTTCAGGTCGCGGGCGTAGGAGCGGGCGCGGTAAATTCCATTGGACGGAACGGTCGCCTTGAGCGTCGGGCTGCTGCTTTGGTAGCCCGGCTCGTTCACGATGGCGACGAATTCCTGCGGCGCGGCGGCGAGCAGGTCGGCCGAAAAGCCGAAAGCCGAGTCAACGGTCGCAGTTCCATTCGTCGCCATGACGAAGTAGGGATATTGGTCATACGCCGTGAACCGTCCCTGCATCCACCACTTGGTCTTGGCTCCGCCCGCGACCTGCCCCGCCGTGAGCTCCTCGTAGAACTGCGCCCCGCACCAGGCATTCGTTTTCGCGCCGAGGAACCATTGCGCACCACCGCCAAGCAGGTCGTCGAAAACGAATCCCGTGTTCGCCTCCCGGCGGTTGGCGTAAAACGCCTTCCCAGCGTCGTACACGGCGCCCGGCTCGCGGCGGAAGATGGCGGAAATGCCGGTGGCGTCGCTGTGGACCTCCCCATGCGGGGAAACGACGATGTCCACCGGTTCGCCGGCGACCAGGAAGCGGTCGTCGAACGTGAAGTGCGCCGTACAGGCGACGGCCGTCTCCAGCGAAACGTAGGCGTTTGTGACGAGGGCGTCGGCGACGTAGAGGTAGACATCGACGCCGTCGGCGGTCGGATACGTCGACAGATTCGCCCGGTCCACGTCGCGGGCCACGATGGACGCGGAGTAGCGGCCGCTCTCCGGCGGACGGAAGCGGACGACCGTCCAGGTCTTGAGCGTAGAGTCGCCCGCCCGGGGATGGACCTTGAGTTCGCCCGGTGCGACGGAGGTGGACTGCACGGACGAGGACGTGTTGACAAGAACGAAGGGAGACTGTCCGTTGGCGGCGTTCGCGAAGCCCTTCAGGTATGTGCTGCTCGTCGCCTCGGTGGTGATGCGCGACGTGGCGACCTTGGAGACATTGTCCGGCGCCGTCTGCGCGGCAGGCGCCGCCGCGGTGAGATAATACCAGGTTCCGTCTGCGATGGTGCCATACGGGTTGGCGTACGGCGAGGCGGCGACGTTGTTCCCCATGGCGAGGCCGGAGTCGTAGAACGCGCCCTCGTCCTCCTTCGTGACGAACACCTTGACGCCTGTGGCGTCGCTGGCATGGGGCGTTCCCGAACTGCCCGCGTTGTTGCCGATGGCGAATCGGATTTCCGTTCCCGCCGTCATGTAGCGCACGGGCATCTGGAAGTCGAAGCGCCTCGTGCTGTTTGCAGCGCCTTCAAGCGAGACGATGCCACGCGCGAGGACGTTGTTTCCACCCAGCGTGATCGCAACGGACGCGCCGGAGCTGGCGGTGGGCGTGGTCTCCTCGCTTGTGTCATGAAAAGAGGCGAAGGCGGAATACCAGCCGTCTTCGGGGGCGGTGAAGCGCAGGACCATGTAGGTGTTTCCTGATGATCCGGGATGGATCATCATCTCGTCGGCCTCGATTGGTTCGCAATCGCCCGCCATGAACGAGGAAGACGCGAGAGTCTGCCCGGTGACGTTCACCTTGAGGTGGGGCGACGAGGTGCTGCCCCAGCCCTGAAGCTGGCCGTTGTCGACCGTCGCGTATGACGACGCGAAGTTGCCGAGCGAGGTGAATGGCACGACGTCGGCGGCGCTGCTGTATGTCCACTTGCCGCCGTTTTCGTCCGTGTAGGGATTCGCCGGCGTGGCGTTGTTCTGGAAATTCTGCCTAAGGGCCTTGCCGGCGTCATAGACCGTGCGGGCGGAGGATGGGAGCGCGGCGAGCGAGCAGACCGCGATCAGCCACCCCGCAAGAAGCTTGCGGCAGAATGAGGCGCCTTGCGGGACTGAAGAACTGAGGTTCGCATTCATGTTTCGTTCCTTCCTTTGGGTTGTGGTTGTTGTAAAAAGGCTACTCGCGCACGATTTCGTAGAGGTAGGTGGCGGAGGCGGGGTCGTAGTCGGTGCGGGCGGTAAAGGCGATGGTGCTGGTACTGGCACCATCGCCTTTGCTCTCGCTCAGTGAGCGAGAGCCTCCACTGGGCGATACGGCACATGGCACCTCGCCCACGCGATGGCCGCCGGGGGAAAGGCGCCACACATGCCACGCATGTGTGGCCTTGTCTTGGGGTGCGGGGCCGTCGCGCCCCGTGATTGTCAGTTCGATTTCCGCCGCTCCGCGGCGCATGAGGTGCGGGAGCCAGCCCCATTTGAGCAGGATGGTGAGGTCGGGGTCGGCGTATTCGATGCCGTTGTTCTGCACGTCGGTGAGGTGCGTGAGGAGCATGTGCGACGATTGCGCGATAGGCTTGCCGTCGAGCGAGGAGACCCAGACAGTCGCGGCCGCGACTGTCTGGGGGTCGGCGCCACGGAGTGACAAGTGGTTTGTTGGGGAGTCTTGGAGTGCGAGGCCGTCGCGCCCCGCGATTTCAAACCGCAGCGGTCCAGCGGTGTGGGCACCGCTTTCGGCGAAGCCGCCGCAGGTGCGCGGCGTGTCGAGGAGGAAGGTGCCTGTTGCGGAGTCGATGGCGACGGTGCTGCCATCGCGGAGTGACGAGTGACGAGTGACGAGTGACGAGTTTTGGGAGGTGGGTTCTTTCCCTGCGCCTGCTAACCGCGTTCCAACGCGGCTCGACCAAGCCTTGGCGTTTTCGCCGAGAGAGGCGAGACGCGGGGCGCCTTTTGAGGAATCACGGAGGGTTGCGGCGTCGAGAACAAGCGGCTCTTCCGCTTCAAGCGGCGTGAGGTCGCCGCGCAGGAAGAGGCAGAGCGCCGCGCGCTCCGCCGCAAGCGAGAGCGGGTCGTTCGCGATGTCGAAGTAGCCCATGGGAGCGTCGGGGTTGGTGATGCCGGCGCGTGTACACGCCCAGTCGAAGCGCCAGATGCCTCCCCAGTCCTGCAGCGCCGCCAGGGCGCCGGTGGCGATGCCGCCGACGCCGCGGTAGCGTCCGGGACCGGAGAAGTTGAACTCGGAGACGCAGAAGGGCTTGTCGAACTGGCGGATCCAAACGCAGTCCTGTGCGCCGCGGTCCGAACCGCGCATGGGGTTCCTGTTGGGGCAACGTGAAGGCAGACGCCACGACTTGTCGAGGAACTGCGGGTGATCGACGTAGAAGTGGGTATCGATGTAGTCGAACTTGGAGCGCGGCAGCGCGTATTGCGCTGGCTCGTACCATGCGGAGATGCTGGAAAGCGGGACGGGGCAATGCAGTTCGTCGCGCACGAAATCGCGAAGGCGCTCATAGAGGCGCGTCTCCGCATCGGCAAGGAAGGTGGCCACTGGCTGGCTGTAGAGGTTGTCGGGGATGCCTCCGGCAAGTGAAGAGTGACGAGTGACGAGTGACGAGTTGTTTTGGCTATCGGCGGGATTTCTCTCGGCAAGCCATGCGCGCCATGCTTCTTCCACGCATGGCAGGTCGCGAAGCGCTGTGGCGCCCCAGTTGCCAAGATTGCCTTCGTTGACGAGGGCGAGCGTTGCGAGGGCCGGTTCTTCGGCGAGGGAACGGCCTGTATGGGGGTTTACGTGGGTGAGGAAGTTGCGGGTCCAGGCGCAGAGGTTCGAGTAGGCCGGCTCGTGGAAGGCGCAGAGAATCTTGAATTTTTCCGTTGGAACGGAGCCGTCGCGGTCGATGCCGAGCGAGCGCCATGAGATTACATGCGAACGCGAGACGAAAAGATCCGTGGTAAGATAGAGGCCGTGTTTCACGCAGGCCGCGACAAGGAGATCGAACTTGGCGATAAGGCCGGCCTGAAGGGCCGTGCCATCATGTTGGACCGCGCCTTCCGGTAACTTGCCATCCTCCCTCACGAGCCACCTCTCGTGGTGGTGAATGCGGACAGCGTTGTAGCCCATGCGGGCGAGGTTGGCGGCGATGCGCTCGGCGTCTTCAGCGGTTTCGGGCAGGTTGGCGGTGTCGCAGATGTTGACGCCGTAGAAGCGCTGTGGGACGCCGGGGAGTTTCTCGAACTCGAAGTGACCGCCGCGCGCGATGACACGCCCGAACTTGCCTGCCGGCTCGTGGCGGGGGAGCATCGCGGAGAAGTCGAGCGCCGATTCTGGCTCGATCCACGGCTCCCGCGCGAGCGGAATCCAGTCCGGGCCGGCCACTATGCGTACGGGGTCGGCGGCGGAGAGGCGCAAAGGCGATTCTAGGAGCGCGGGGCCGTCGCGCCCCGCTACCAGGAACTTTGCCTTCACGGCGTATTCCTTGCCTGCCTCGCAGGAACCGGTGGCGAAATAGATGCGGATGCCAACTCCATCGCCATTCCAGTGGCGGTTGTCCTGGACAAGGGTGGAGGTCGGCTCATCGAGGGCGACACGGAGAATCGTGGCGCCGTCGGGACCGCGCAACTCGATGCTGGAGGTCGGATTTCGAAAAAGATGTCCTTTGGGGCCGCGGTTCGCCGGAATGGGGACTTCCACGCCGTCGATGATGGCGATGCCGCCGCCGAGGCGCGACATGGGGATGTCGGTACCGACGAAGGCCTCGGCAAAGCGGCCTGCCTTGTCGGCGGTGACGCGCCATTCGGCGCGGACGCCGCCGTCGGTGGTTTCGGAGAAGAAACCGGTGCCGGAAAACACGGGCGTTCCAGCGGGGCCGGTGTGGAGGGTGAAGGTTCGGGAAAGGACATTGGACGCCCCCGCGTCCCGAGAAATCGCAGGGGGGCCGCCCGCGCCCCCAGGTGCAGCTTCCGCCTTCCCCATGGCGCTGTAGCCGCCCCAGTTCGAGCTAAAGGCGCGGGGCGAGAAGGTGATGCCGTCGATGGAGAGGCCGGTGCCGAAGAGAACCTTGGCTTCCATGGCGAGGCTAACGGTTGGTAAGGCGAGCGCGCAGAAGATGGCAATCCGCAACCCCGCAAGGAGGTTGCGGCAAGTTGGGAAGTCGTGCAAAAGCCAAAATTGTAAAGGGCGGTTTCTCATTTCCGATTGGCTCAGAAATGGACAATTTCCCCTGTTTCGGCGGAGCGGATCATGCCCTGGCAGAAGGTCATGGCTTCGATGGCCTCCTTGGCGCCCGCCCATGGGGCCTTGCCCGTCAGGGCGCAGTCGGCTATGACGGCGATTTCCTTGGCGTACATGTTGCCGGAGATGTCCTCCTGCAGGTGGCCGAGGATTCCTTCATCGGCCTCCATCTTCGTCTCTGCGCCGCCGATGTCGAAGAAGGAGAGCCCAGCCGAATCCGAAAGCTTCAGCGCGCCCTTCTCGCCGTAGACCGTCATGTAGGTGTCCGAAGGACCGCCCCGGAGCCAGGAGCACTCCAAATTGCAGATAACGCCTCCTTCGTAGACGGCGGTGGCGCTCACATAGTCCCGGGGCTTTTCCAGATTCTTGGGCAGCCGCATGGCCTGGGCGTAGACGCTGACAGGTTTTCCCAGGAACTTGTTCTGCAGGTCGCAGTGGTGGGCCAGCATGTCGAGCATGACGCCTCCGGACTTGTCGTAGTCGGCGAACCAGTCGCCCCATTCCCGGCGGAATCCGCCGAACATGCAGCAGACCGAGGAACAGATGATTTTGCCGATTTTGCCTTCGGAGATGAGTTTTTCCATCAGCACCACGCCCGGGGAGTAGCGACGGACGAAGCCGATGGCGAAAAGGTTCTTGTAGGAAGAGATAAGGGGGGCCAGTTCCTCCAAATCCTCGGGTGTGCGGCACAGGGGCTTTTCGCAGAAAATGGGCTTCCCCGTGGCCATGGCGGCGAGAAGTCCTTCCTTGTGGCAGTAGGTGGGCGAGGTGATGACGACGAGCTCCACTTCCGGAGCGCCGGCCAGTTCCACGGCGGAATTCTTGATGGCGACTTCCGGATATTTTGCCTTGAAGGCATCGGACTTGGCCGGATCGATGTCGTAAACGGCGGTCACAGCCGCGCTTTGGAGTTTCGCAAGGTTGTCTGCGTGGGCGTTCCCCATGCGTCCTGCACCGATGATTCCTACTTTGAGCATTGTCAGAGTCCTTTCCTGTTCATGACGCCACCTAGATTCTATTTTATTATACATCCGCGCCTGAGGCGGCGCAATGTGAAATATTACAAGTGGCATGTAAATTTCGCCACACTCGCTTTTGGGAATACGGTATAATGAAAAGCCATGGAAGCAGTGCTTGCAAGGAGAAGAATCGCGGTTGCCGTGGAACGTTCGTCTGTTTACGGACGCAACATTCTGCGCGGCTTCGCCGAAATCGCCGGGAATCGCCCGGAATGGGATCTGTCGCTTATCGACCCCAGACGCACGACAGTAGTTGTCGCGCAAGGCAACCATTTCGACGCCTGGGTTTGCCGCATCCCCGATGACCGCGCGGCAGCGACACTGGCGCGAACGGGCTGCCCCGTCGTCGATCTTGCGACACCGCACGGATACCAGGCCTTTGCGTCCGTCGCGACGGACGCAAAGGCAATTGGGCGGCTCGCCGCGGAACACCTTCTGGCGCGGCGCTATCCCGCGTTCGCCTTTTGCGGCTACCCGGGAATCGCCTTCTCGGACCGTCGTCGCGACGCATTCTCCGCATGCCTGGCGCAAAGCGGCTTCACGCCCTCCGAATACCGTCCGCCGCAAAAAGCCGTCCGCCGTTTTGGCGCGGACTACCGCCTCGGAGACCGCCTTGTGGAGACACCTGACGCCGCCGCGCTTCGCTTCTGGCTGCGCTCCTTGCCGAAACCCGTCGCCATCTTCTGCTGCGACGACCTCCGCGCCGCGCAGCTGTCACGCGTCTGCCTCGCGGCGGGTTTCGTGGTGCCGCGCGACGTGGCCGTGCTCGGCGTTGACGACGATCCCCTGCAGTGCCTCTTCGCCTCGCCTCGCCTCTCCAGCATCGACAGCGACAGCGTGGAGGTCGGACGCGCCGCCGCGCAAGCTCTTGCGCAAATGCTCGACTCACCAGGCACCGCGCCGCCGCAGATACTGGTCGCGCCGCGAGGCGTCGCGGCGCGCGCCTCGACCGATTGCTGGCCTGGAGCCCCCGAATGGCTACCCGGTGTACTCGACTGGATTGCCGAAAACGCCGGCGAGAACCTGTCCGCCTGCGACGTCTTCCGCCGCGCCGGTCGTTCCCGTACTCTGGTGGAGCGCGTCTTCCGCGAAAAACTTGGTACAACTGTGCAGCGGAAAATCGCAGAGGCACGCATCGAAACGGCCAAACGACTCCTTGCCGGAACCGCGCGGCCGCTGGCGGACATCGCCCACGCCTCAGGATTCTCTTCGGCAGGCTACTTCTCGCGCACTTTCGCCGCCGCCACCGGACTTGCGCCAACGGCGTGGCGGGAAGCGAATCCCTGGACATGATCCGTTGATTTCCAACTGGGTTCCGTGCCACTGGTCAATCGCGTTTTTCCGCGCGCCATTGCCGCATGGAAAGGCCAAACCTGCGCCTGAAGAGATGCCGAAGCGCCGCGGGATTGCCAAAGCCGGCTCCGCCGCAGATGGCTTCGATGGGGTCGTCGGTTTCGCGCAGGAGGCGGCATACTTCACGCAGGCGTCTGTCATGTATCGCGCCGAGCAGCGTACCGTCGCGCAATTGCCGGAAGCGCAGATCGAGCAATGAGCGGCTGACGTTGAGCGCCTTCGCCACGTCTGCCGCGCCCGCCCCTTCGCAGGCGTGCGCCTCGATCCAGTCGAGTGCGCGCTGCACGAGTACGCCGCTCGGCGAAGGCGGAGCGGAAGATGCCCGCGCGGCGACGCCGTGTACCGGGACCTTGAAATCCCGGCGCATCGGACGTCCGCCCTCCATGAGCCGAAGCAGTTCCGTTGCCGACGCGCGCCCCAACGCCTCGTTGTCAAGTTCCACGCTGCTCAGGTTTGGGAATATGTGGCGGCAGAGGAAGTCGTCGTTGTTGACCCCGATGACCGACACCGAAAGCGGAACTTCAAGCCCCGCCTGACGACACGCCAGGATCGTGTCGCGCGCGCGCTCGTCGTGCGCCGCGAAAACCGCCGCGGGCTTGGGCAGCGTCTTCAGCCACTCCGCAAGCGAGGAGAGTTCGCCCGGACTCGCAAAGGCAGCCTGGTGTGTGCCTGTCAGCGTGGAGTAGCGGAAAGTGGGCCGTCCTCTCTGCTCGGCGGCGGCGAGGAAGGCGTCGCCACGGCTGCGGGACCAAAGAGGGTCGCGCGTCGCCTCGACAAAGCCGAACGACCTGTAGCCACCCTGTTCGAGGAAATGACGGGCCGCCGCGCGCCCCACTTCGCCGAAGTCGAGCCGGAAGACGGAAAGCCGCTTGCGGCCAACGGCGGGTTCCTCGGCGTTGTGGCGCAGAAAGACCGCCGGCATGGAGGTGCGCGAGAGCACGTCCAGATTGAGCCGCGCGTCGAAACCCGTGATTACGCCGTCTGGCCGCTGCGTCTCCAGCGCAAGGCTCATGGTGTCGGTTTGCTCGATCTGAAGCGCCTCGACCTCCCATGACAGCCCGCGCTTCCGCGCGAAATCCAGAACCCCGTCGAGCAAACGCTGCATCGAAGGCGAAATCATCCAATTCGCCACGAGTATGCGGCGAGGGAAAATTCGGTTGTTTTGTTCCTGAGGCTTCATTGTCAGTGGCTTCCTTCTGGTAGAATGCGTTTGTGTGGACAAACGCATTCTACCAGAAGGAAGCCACTGACATCAATAACTTTGTTCAAAAATACCGCTTTTTTGTGTTTGAATTGCGCTTTTATTCCGCTTCCGCATTTGGCATAATGAATGCCAATAAAAGGAGACTGCCTTCATGAAGAGTACTCTTACAACCACCGTCATTGCCGCCGCAGCTTTCTGCGCGGTCACGACACACGCCACCGTCCGCTCCTCCGTCTTCGACGACGTGAAGGTCTGGTACAAGGGCTCCGCCGGCAACGCCGTGGGCACAAGCGACAGCAGCGGCAACCAGGTTGGCAAGATCAAGAACCTTCCCAACTTGGCCGACGGCTCTTCCTCCATGCACGGAGGCTCCTACTACTGGTGGGGCTGGCGCATGTCCTACGAGAACCAGCCTGTTTACTGCCCGTACGCCAACGCATCCCTCTCGTCGACGCCATGCATGGTAGTCCATTCCCCTGTCACAACGAACAGCATGGAGACCGTCACGATCAACGGCGTGACGCAGGAGCAGCCCAACATCACCTATCGCTGCGGGGACCTCCATTTCTCAAACTGGGTGGCAGATCGCGTTTCGGCCTTGGAGAACTACACGCTTGTCCTTCGCTTCCGCAACGAATCAATCAATCCGGTTCCCGGCAACCAGAATCGCCCCATTCAGATTGGCGCTGTCTGGACATCGACGGCTGGCTATGCGGCAGGCATCGATCTCCGTTTGAACCCACAGGAGGCGTTGGGCGAGTACTACAGTCCGCGCATTGTCGTCGGAAACAACCAGCAGGAGTTCAAGAAAATTCGCATCCAGAACAACCGCTGGGTCGATTGCGCTATTGCGGTCTCCGGGCAGTCCCTAGCCGCCATATTCTGCTGGAACGACGGACCGTCCAACGCCATTACCCGCGTAACCTACACCTATCCGACTAGCGGTCCTCAACCAGCCATCGCGGCGAATTGCACAACACGTATCGGCGGCAACAACTCGGCCTCCAGCACCTTCACAAGAGGCGTTGAACTGGCCCAAAGTTCCTGGACCTACGGTTTCCGCGGCGCATTCCACCAGATTGCGTTCTGGGATCGCACTCTTTCTGACGACGAAATCCGCGAGGCCATGGCCGGTGGCACGTGCCGCCCGAATCTCGTGCAGGTTGGAATGGAAGGCAACGGCGTGGCCGAGTTCGCAACCAGCGGACAGACGACATCCGCCTCCAACGAAGGCGCATGGGAATACCTGAACCCGTATCTCTCGGCGGAAAACCCGACCGCGACCATTTCCTTCACCTGCCCCTCGCTCTGGGCGGGGCAATCCCAGTGGCTGCGCATTCCAGTGGCGTCAGGCAGCGGCAGAATCTCAGTCTCGATCAACAACGTGACCGTTGGCGCATGCAACGTTAGCGCGAATGGCGTAGGCCACATGTTCGTGCCGGAGAACCTTATCGTATCAGGCGCAAACACACTTGTTATCACCCGCGTTTCCGGCTCGTTCACGCTCGACGCCGTCACGCTTGGCGGTTCGTGGAGGTTTGGCGAGAGCATAAACTCTTTTGCGAATGCACCGGCAACGATTGACCAGTTCATGTTCCACCCCGCCGGGGCCAACGACAAGTTCCGCGACCGGACACTGCACAACAGCGGGAACTACCTTACCCAGTTCCGATTTTTCGTGCCAGACGACCTCATTGGCCGCTATCGCGGCATTTTCACCACTCGCGTCCAGAACACCGGCGGCGGCACCTTCAATTTTGAATTCTTTGCCAATGGCACCTCATTGGGCACTTACGGTCTAAAAGGCGGCAACAACTACGAAATCAAGGTGCCGGAAACCACCATCGTCGCCGGCTGGAACACCCTGGCCTGGAAGCGGTTGGCGGGCTGGGCCAACATAGACTGGCACAAGTTCACGCTCATTCCCGCGCCCCAGCCTCTCATCCTCGTGGTACACTAGTCTTTCCATTGCAATGAAAAAGACACTCGCATTTGCGACACTCGTATTGCTCGGCTTGGTGTCCTTGCTGGGAGGGCCGCGCATCGTCGCGGCCGATGAACTCGTCACTCGTCACTCGCCACTCGTCACTGACGGTGGCAACGGCTCCGCCGCCTGGATTCCGTTCCAAGTCGAGCGTGACATCGAGCAGGGGTCGCCTCTGGACTTCTCATGGATAGCGGCGGCCCACGCGCCATGCGGCGTACACGGCCGCGTAGTGGTGCGCGACGGCCACTTCGAGTTCGAGAAGCTCCCAGGCAAGCCTATGCGATTCTGGGGCGTCAACATTTCCAGCGGAGCCAATTTCCCAGACGAAGAGAAGGCCGACGCCATCGCGATGCATCTCGCGCGCCTTGGCTACAACGCCGTCCGCATCCACCACCACGACGGCGGCCTCGTGGGCCAAAACCCCGATGCCTTCATGCCATGCGGCGAAGCCGCCGGAGGGGTTCGGGGGGAGGATTCCCCCCGGCCGCTTGGCCTCGATCCCGACGCCCTGCGCCGCCTAGACGCCCTTGTCGCGGCCTGTTCGCGTCACGGACTCTACATCATCACGGACATCTACGTCTCACGACCCGTGTCGTGGCGCTCATGCGGCATCGACCGCGACGGCACGATGGGCAAGGGGCAATTCAAGCACCTCGTGCCGATCCACGACGGCGCCTTTTCCAACTGGTGCGCCTTCGCCTCCGCCTGGCTGGGCCATACCAACGCCTTCACGGGCGTCCGCTTCGCCGATGACCCGGCACTCTTGGCAGTAGCCCTTATCAACGAAGGCAACCTCGACAACGGCGCGTCCCCGGAACCCTTCGTCTCGCTACCAAACTGGAAGGAGCGCTGGTCTTCGTGGCTCGCGAAGCGAGCCACGAAGACCAGCAGTGACGAGAGACAAGTGACGAGTGACGAGAGCAAGGACGCCTCCCCACTCGTCACTCGTCACCCGTCACTCTTCACTGCCGACGAGGCGAAAGCCTTCGTCGGCATCCCGGAGGGCGATCACTGGTCCCGCACACGCCACGTCGCGGCGTTCTCGCGCTTCCTGACCGATGTCGAGGCCGACTTCGAGGCGCGCGCCGTGCGCTTCCTGCGAGACGAGATCGGCCTCAAGACGCCGATCTCGAACATGAGCTCCTGGATGCAGCCGCCCGAATACCAGAGCATTCTCGCCGGTCCCACGCAGGACTACGTCGAGGCGCACGCCTATTGCGACCATCCCACCTTCCCCGAAAAACAGTGGAGTCTTCCATGCCGCGTCGGCCGTGAAAACCCCGTGCGCCAGCGCATGCACTCTATGGGATCAGGCGCGATGGGCGCAACGCTCAAACGCATCCATGGCAAGCCCTTCTGCGTGACGGAATTCAACTTTGTGGCCCCCAACCCACACCGTGGCGCCGGCGGACTCCTCTTCGGCGCAGAGGCTGCCGCACAGGACTGGTCCGGCGCATGGCGCTTCGACTGGGCATCGTCGAAAAAGGGCATCGAAGAACCGGGCACAGGCTACTGCGGCCTCTTTGCCTTTAACTGCGACCCGCTACGGCAGGCATCCGACCGCATTGCGCAAACACTCTTCCTGCGCGGCGACCTCGCGCCCTGCGCCGATGCGTACGCCGTGTGGCTTCCGCCCTCGAAAATCACGGAGACATTCGACGGCGAATCGCGACAACTCAACACTCCGTGGCCCGAACTGGCATGGCGCGCGCGTCTCGGTACTGTCTGGGGCGAAAAGCCGCCGGAATGGGCGCGCTGGGTCGATTCCTATCCTGACTTCTACAAGCGTGGAGGTCCTGTGGACGAAATTCCGCCGCGCGCGGATATCGCCCTTGACCGCGAGGCCGGTTGGTTCAAGGTTGCCACACCACGCACATGCGCCATCTTCGCCGAAGGCGGCGTCCACACTGCGGGCGTGATGCGGGTAAGCCTCGCCGTTTCCGGCGAGGCACCGAACAGCGCCACTGTTTGGGCATCGTCCCTTGATGGGAAAACCCTTGCGGAATCGTCGCACATCCTCGTGGGCATGCTCACCGACCTCCGCAACACCGACATGGTGCTCGAGGATGGCGGCGTCGGTACATCAAGCCTCTCCGGCGGCCCGACAACCCTTGTGCGCAAATGGGGCGGCTTGCCCTATCTCGTGCGCGCCGGCCAGGCGCGCGTGGAGCTGGCCACAACCGACGGGGGGCAGGCCCCCCGAACCCCCGGCCAAGCCACCACTTGGCGCTGCTACGCCCTTTCGCAAGGCGGCCGCCGCCGCTTCGAGGTGCCATGCACGACAGGTGGAGGTACGGACCCACTGGGCACGCACATAGCCTTCACCGCCGATACCGCGGCCGCCCCAGAGGCCGCCACCTTCTTCTGGGAGCTGGTTCGCTAAATCAAGCCACCCTCGCGGACATTGGCTGCTTTTCCATTGATGTAGACTGGTATCGGTCGGCTAGCGCGAACGGATATGTGACGTTGCGAACCATCCGTCGGGGCGGCGCCGCATTCGAGGTCTACGAGTGTGCCGTCGCCCAGGCGCAGGCGGCGGACGCCGTGAGCCTCCGGTAGCCGCACGTCCCAGTCGATGCGGTCGACTGAGGCGCGGATGCCGAAGACGTGTTCGATGAGCATCGCGATCGGGGCGATTCCCGAGAAGCCGACGAACTCGTTCCGCACCAGCTGGCCGTAGATCTTCCCGGGCTCGACGGCCGTGGGGCTGTAACTTTCCCAAATGCTGCCGGTCTTTTTGAAGACCTCGGCCACGGCTTCGACATGACGCAGCGCAAGACGGTGCGCCGCCTCGCCAAGGCCGCAGGCATAGAGACCTTCGGCGATCATGTACTCCATCATGCACCAAACGCCGCCGCGCCAGTAGCAGCCGCCGTCGGGATCGAAGCCGGGATCGTCCTTTGCCGTGCTTGCCGTGCCGCATGCGACGGCAAAGCGCGCAGGATCCTCAATGGTGGCGAGAAGACGCCGCGCGCGGTCGGGCGGCGCGATGTCCGCGATGAGCGCCCAGAATGCCCCGATGTGGCTGCAGGCGATCTGATGTCCGTCACGGTCGAGGTCCTTGTAGATGCCGGCGGATTCGTCCCACATCCGTTCGTTGGCGAAGCGGGTGAGGCGGTCGGCCTCCTCCAGAAGTTCTTCGCGGCCGGTTTCGACGCCGATGGCCTCCGCGATGCGCAGGAGAAGGCGGGCATTGAAGACCTGCTGGAAGGTGACGTCCGAGAAGGAGATGTGACCATGCTCGAACTCGGGGCTGTAGAGGCGGGAGTCGATGCGCGGGATGTTGTCCATGCCGCAGCCCCAGCCGGAGGCGAAGTACGTGCCGTTCTGCCAAGTGCGGTGTTGGCGAATCCAGCGGTGGTAGGCGAGAAGGGCGGGATAGACCTCGGCGAGGCGGGATTTGTCGCCCGAAAAGCGGTACCACTGCCATTCGGCCCAGGCGAAGATGTTGCCGCCGACGGAGCTGGGGTCGTCGCGTGCGAAGGCCGAGCGGCCGTTCGAGATGTCGAGCTCGCGGGGGATGAAGCCGTCGGAATCCTGTGCGCCGTAGAAATTCTCGAGCATGCGGATGAAGGGGAAGGCGCCGGCGCCGTACTTGCCGAACATCGTGATGAAGCACGAGCCCCAGACGAAGACGGCCCCGGAGAACTTCGTGAAGACGTAGTTGCGCGTGAAGCCGCTGCCCGTTTCCGGGGCGCGGATTTTCGAGCCGACGATTTCCCAGGCGCGCCTGTAGCAGGCTATAGCGTCGGAATGGCCCTCCCAGAAAGGCTCTGGGACTGCCTCTCGCCAGGAAGATGGCGGGGGAATCGCCTCAGGCGAGTCGACGGGGCGCGGCGATTGGAAGGCCGTGCCGCGGAGCAGAGGGCTGTCCCGCCATGTGCGATGGTACTCAAAGGGGGCGCGGACGATGTCCTCGACGATTTTTGCGCTTTCTTTTTGGTGACTTGTGGAACTCATGGTGGAGGATTCTAGCCGATGCGGGGAACGGATGCAAGAACTTTCAGAACATGGTGCGTAAATCCAAGGGGCGAAGAAAGGAAATTATCTGTTGCACTGCGCGCGGGAAACTGGTACACTAGTCGAAACGTCGAAGATCGTACTGGACCAGGGTCTTGGACTTTGGCACCAGAGCCTTCGACCGACGAACACCAATGGAGACTTTACTATGAAGAAAACCACTCTCGCCATTCTGGCCGCGATGGCCGTCGCTTCCGCCGCAAGGGCCGACACGGCGCTGTACTTCAACGGCAGCACGTACATCAACCTAAACAAAAAGTTCCCCCTGGGGGACTCCGTCTCCCTCTCTGCCTGGGTGCGTATCGACCCGTCAATTACCGCCAACCCGCCGGCTGGCAGTGGCTTTACTGGCGCCGGGATTGTCGGTCAGGGATACTGGGGCGGTACCACCGGCTTCGGCATGTTAGTCTCGAGCGGCCTCACCACGGCCGCCACCTCCGATGACAGGATCGGCATCCAGGTACGGAACGGCGACACCAACCTCGGCCTGAGCTACTTAAACCCCACCCTCTTCACCGCCGGTGAATGGCACCACTACCTCCTTGTCCGCGACAAAGCGGCTGGCAAGGTCTACTTCTACGCCGACGGCGTGTTGGTCTCATCAGGGAACTTCTCTTCCAGTCTCTCAATCTACGCAACCAAAACCAAGGCGACCACCAATTTCGCCTTCGGTAAGAACACGACTGGCGTTGGCGGCTATTTCAAGGGTTACATTGCCGACGTAGGCCTCTGGAATGTCGCGCTGACCGCCGAAGACGCCGCACGGCTCACACAGGTTCGGCCGAATATGATTGGTAAGGCACCGTACGCCTTCTTTCCGCTCGACGAAGGCACCGGCACCAAAGTCAAGGATACGATTTCGGGCACCCAGTATCCGAAAACAGACGGGACGCTCAACTGGGTCGAGGATCCCACGCTTCACCGTTTAGGCGTAGGCACTCTGAAGATAACGGGCCATCCCGCCGAGTACGGCTCCCCATCCCCGCCCTACGGAGCGACGAACAACCTTGCCGAAGGCGCATCGTTCCAAGTCTCCGCCCCTGAAGCGTGGACTAACGCCACCGCAGACTTGCGCGCCGTATGCGCCGGATGGAAACTCTATGACATCAACGACAACCTTACGAATTCCGGCAATGTGGCGTCTTTCACATACGTCCACCCAACTCCCGCCGCGCTTCGGCGCCTTGAGTGGCAATGGGACAAGCATTATCGTGTCAAAGACGCGACAGGTGACGGGCAATGGGCCCGCTATGACATCGCAGCGGCCGACAACGACGCCCCCGTCCTCACCAACGTCGTCTTCAGCGGCGCGGGCGGCGACACGCTCGTCATTTCCGGGTCCGTCGCCAACGTCCTCGGCTCCGACTGCTCCCTAACGGCGCTCACGGCCGACGACGCCGACTCGCCCGAAATGCTCGTCTGGCGCGAGGCGGGGGTCGTCCTCGACGGCAACGGCGACTTCTCCATCACCCTCCACACGAACAACACCGCCTCGGCCAGGTACCTTGCCCCAGGCTCCACCGTTTACGCCGCGCTCTGCGCCGTCTCCGACGGCCATGCGAAATGGATCGCGCCGCAGGCCGTCACCATGCGCCGCGCCCCGGTCTTCACCGCGACATCGGCTGAGGCGCACCAGCGCACCGTGACATTCTCCGGACGCTTCTCAACCCCCGGCATGGGTACCACCGAAGTCTCGCTCTGGGTGGGGAGCGGAACCGACGCCGCGACCTTCACGCAATCAGGAGAGGCAATCGTCGTCGCGGACGGCGCGTCATTCTCCTTCACGCATGCCTTCCCGGCCTTCAACGAGGCATACGGCTGGCAGTTCCGCGCCGTGAGCACCGCAGCAGGCGGAACGGATTCCGTAGAGGCGAGGACCGCCGTGGCGACCGTAACGCCTCTTGATAAGGCCACCTACACCTGGCGCCAGGACGTGCCTTCCGGCAACTGGAACGACGCGGGCAACTGGGACGACGGCGTGGGCGGCGACTCCATCGGTTACCCCTGCACCGCGAACAGCACGGCGTATTTCGCTCCCGGGACGGTCGCGGCAATCCACTTCCCCGAGTCCGTCACATTCGGCACCCTCTTAGTTACAAACCGCAACATCGACGTCTCCTTCACAGCAGCCACAGGCACCGCCATAACCAACAGCTACATTCACTTAGGCCTCATAGGCAGTGCTTACCCCAACAGGGGCATCGACTTTGCAGGCAAAGGACGTATCGTAATCGACGGATTCGACTGGTATGTCACAAGCAGCAACTGCCGTCTCTATGCAGGCCGTGAACTGCACCTTCTCAACGGGGCAAAGCTTTCCGTGCCACTCTTCACCGTCTACGCAAAGACCTACACCTACTGGCCCGAGACGCGAATCGAGGTTCGCGACGGATCCGCGCTGACTTCCCGCGGCTCGATGATCATCTCCGGCAATACCACCCTCCTCATCTCCAACGCCACCGTCCGCTGCACCGGTTTCTATTGCGACTACTGCAACTACTACGACCTGAAGGACGGCGGCGGACGAATCCGTTTCGAGGGGCGCCATCCGCTCTTCGTCAGCACCGGGACATACTGCACTACCTACGGTACGGACAGCTTCTCATCGCGTGCCGGCGACTTCGACTTTCTCATTCCAGAAGGCGGCTATGAGGAGCCCCCGTTCCAGTACACCGGCACGGGCATCTTCATGAAGCCCGTGAACAGCACCACGAAACTCCAGCGCTTCAACATACTGGCCGACAGTCCGGCAGTCCTTTCGGGCGAGGCGCTTGAGCAGACGCTCGTGTCGCTCACGACGGCCATGACCTCGGCCTCGCTCGTCGGCCTTCGACCCTCAGAAACGGTTTCCCAGACGATGGAGAAGGCGGCTGACAACAAATCAATCATCTTCCGGCAGGTTCCGAGCGACGGCATCCTCACCGTCACGGCCACACCCGCGAAACTCGGCGGGCCTGACTACACGGCGCACACGAACCTCGCGGACGGCGCGACGCTCACGCTGACCTGTTCCGCGACTGCAACGGACTATCCGTATGTCACCTGCGGCGGCTACCGACTCTACGACGTCGCCGCAGACGGCACGCGCACCGAGGTCGCAGGAAGCCCCTTCGCCGGTACGACCTGCAACTACGTCCACGGCGGAGGCCGCCGCGAGCTTGAATGGATCTGGAATGTCCCCGAACTCTATGTCGCCACGACCGGCGACGACTCCAACAGCGGCGCCGACTGGGACAACGCGCTCAAGAGCCCGCAGAAGGCGCTCGACCGCTACCGCTATGCCAAGGTCTTCCTCGCCGCCGGCACCTATTCGTCGTCTAAGACCTTCAACGTGACGAACGCGATCACGCTCGTCGGCTGCGGCGCGACGCCATCGGACACGAAGCTCGTCCATGTCACATCCGACCTGCGCGTTCTCAACATCGGGAATTCCGGCGCGGTCGTGACTAACTTGCTTGTCACTAATGACAAGGCGTACCTTCAGGGTGGCGTCTCGATGTCCGGCGGACTCCTTGTTGGTTGCGTCGTCACGAATTGCTATACGAAGCTCAATACCTACCACGGCGGCGGCATCTACCTCACGGGTGGAACCGTCCGCAACTGCTCCATCTGCTACAACATGGCCTACGATTCCGGCGGCGCCTACAAATACGGCGGCGGCATCTATATGACGGGCGGCCTTGTCGAGACTTGCCACATCATCGGCAACACCCACTCCACTGACGCTGGCGGTTCTCCCGGCAAGGGCGGCGGAATCTACATGACGGCTGGCACCGTCCGCAACTGTCTCGTCGCCAGAAACTGGGCGCGAAACACAGGCTATGGGATTTATGCCGAAGGCGGCAGAGTCGAGAACTGCACACTCGTCGCAAACAACTACACCAAGTCCGACTCCACCGGGCGCGCCTTTGTCGTGTCGGAAGGAGCAGCCGCCATCAACAACATCATCGTCGACAACTCCAATCTCAACGGCGAGGCAAACCGCTCGTTCAACTACAATTCCCTGCTTCAGAACAACTGCACGTCCCCGCTGATCGCGTGGGGCGACGGCAACGTCAATGTCGACCCCGCCTTCACGGACTTCGCCCACCGCGACTACACACTTGGCGGCTACAGCGCCTGCGTGAACGGAGGCAAGGAGCTCGGCTGGCACGCCGGCGCCAAGGACCTCGCCGGCAACCCGCGCGTCATCGGCTCCGCCGTCGACATGGGCTGCTTCGAGCGCGCCGCATCCTCCGGTCTTGAATGCTCCTTCACGGCGGTCTCCGACGGCGGTGTCGACAGCTCCGCGATAACGCTCAGCGCGCTGGCGGACGGAAACCTCGAAGGCGTCACCTACATCTGGACAATAACCGACCAGGACGGAAACAGCGTGACCAATTTCTCCGCCGGGGCATCGGCGACGACGTCCGTCACGCTTGGACCACGTCTGTACACCGTGTCGCTGATGGTCACCAACTCCGCCGGCGCCACGGCGGAGGCCACCCTAGAGGACGTCGTCCGCGTCAAAGCCTCGCTGGCCTACCTCAACGCCGCCGGCTCCGACACCCGCCCCTACGCCACTCTGGCGGACGGCGCACACGACGTGGCGTCCGCGCTTGAAATGCTCGCGGACGGCGGAACGCTCCTCGTCGCGGACGGCATCTACACGATCCGTGACCGCGTGAACCTCAACAGCGGGCATGGGTTTACCATCCGTTCCCTGAACGGTCCCGACAACGCCGTCATCCGCGCCGTCAGTTCCACACAGTTCAGCTCCGCGAACTTGCCGATGTTCCAGCTTTCGTCCTCCAAGGCGCGGCTGGAAGGCTTGACAATTGTCGGCGGCAAGCCCGGCCCCTACAACGCCACGGAATTCCGCACGTACAACGCCGTGGTGGTGTCGGCCTCCGGCGCAGTCGTCACGAACTGCGTGATCCGCGACGTCATAGGCGTTCACAATGGTCCGGAAGGCACGGGCATGTCGCTTTCAAGCGGGACTGTCGTGGATGTCCAGTTCCTGAACTGCCTGATCAGCATGTCCTCCGGCGTATCCCGGAACTCGGCGGCGCTCCGGATGACGGGGGGAACGGCGGAGCGACTGGTCATTTCGAACTGCTGCACGACCGGCACTTCCTCGTGGACGTCCCTGGGCGCGGCGGTCTACATGACGGGCGGCTCCATGCGGAACTCACTCATTACGAAGTGCGATGGCTCGTGGGGGCCTGTCGTCTACGCCGGAGGAAGCGCGAAGATGGACAATTGCACGATCGCGGGCAACACGACGTCGTTCACTGCGGAAAAGACTTCCTCGGACACGCCCCAGACCCTCTACCACTCCGCTGGTCTCATCGTCTCTTCCGACAACGCCTCCACCGCCAAGGTTCGCAACTGCATCCTTGCCGAAAACATCGACAAGAAGTGCGGCGAGTCGAGACCTTGGCCGCCCAAGAGGCCCGCCAGTAGAGGTTCGACTCGCCGCACTTCTTGTCGATGTTTTCGGCGACGATGCAGTTCCGTATTTTGGCGGTTGCCTCGGAGGAGGAGGAGACGATGAGACCCGCCACATGGTAGAGCGTATTTCCCCCTGATGTTGACGTCTCCGTGTAGGTGGTCGAATTGCCTGCGATGGTGGAGTTGTCGACTTTCGCGCTCCCGCCGACGTAAAAGACCGGCGCCCAGGAGCCTTTGCAAGCCGTGACGAGCGAGTTGCGCATGGATCCGCCCGACATGTAAACGGCCGCGCCAAGGGAGGTTCCCGAGGATGAGCCGGTCGTGAAGCAGTTCGAGACGATTACACGCTCCAGGGTTCCGCCGGTCATGTGGATGCCGGCGGCGTTCTTCGGCGAGCCGCCCGACATCAGGAGCTCGCAGTTAAGAATCTGGACGTCGAAGACCTTTCCGTCGGTAATCTTAAGGCCGGTGCCGTCCGGGCCGCGGTCGACGCCATGGATGTCGCGGATGACGCAGTTTGTGATGACGGCGCCGGAAGCCGACATGACGACGGCGTTGTACGTCCTGAAGTCCGTTGCGTTGTAGGGGCCCGGAAGTCCTCCGACGATGGTGAGGCCTTCAAGCCGCGCCTTGGAGGACGAAAGCTGGAACATCGGCAGAGCCGCGGAGCTGAACTGCGTGGAATTGACGGCGCGGATGACGGCGTTGGCCGGGCCGTTCAGCGAACGAATCGTAAAGGCAGTCCCACTGGTCAGGTTGACACGG
>JAEEGI010002922.1_pt1 | contig 41262 bp, 43 predicted proteins | sample 8958751 | NCBI WGS metagenome assembly JAEEGI01 (sample SAMN16246545, study PRJNA631951) | gut metagenome | biome: gut microbiome; feature: rumen; material: KS-attached | host: Bos | place: Iran: Karaj | collected 2018-10 | reverse complement strand
AGGGGCATCAATGTCACCAAAGCAGCTGGATGCATGGAATAAAGATCACATGGAGATGCTACAAAAAGAGGCTTCTGAGAACTTTATGGTAAAACACTACATATCAATTGCTGAACTGCAAGTGAAGGAATAAGGAATAATGGATCTTAAAGGGATCTTTCCCTTATCTTACGATGCAGTTCATCGCATATCCTGTCAAGGGCCTTAAAGTCCATGGCACCTGCATAGTAGGATTCGGTATTATCGTGGATCTGTTTTGCTTCTTTTAATATTTCAATTGATGAATTAGAAAGATGTTCCATCAGACGAAGCTCATTATTTATATGATCTTCCAGAGGAGACATCTTTTCTTTGTCATAATATCCGAAAAGGTCTATGATCTCCGTATCAATATTTAAGCTTTCAAAAGAAATATTGTTAAGAGCATTGCTGCTGGTTATGGCAATCCCAAGGTCATCGATAAGTAGATGCTCTATGTGGGACTTTCCCATAAGAAGACAAGGCGATACTTTTACGTTAAGTCCGCAGTCAAGAGCGCTTTCTGAAACCAGATTCAGGAAAAGCTTTGATGCGGCAAACATATCATCTTTTAGTAAATATATCTTTTTATAATTTGAAAAAGTATCATACTGAGTCATATATCCGTTTCTTGTCATGGAAGACAATATACGGATTTTTTTTGCCCCTTTATGCCCGCCTGCACCACTAAATATACCGTCGCAGAAGCCTTCAGCTACTTCCTTAACTTTTTCGTGTATCAAAAAACTTCCTGCCAGGTTAAGTATATCTCTGCAAATGATCCCAAGGGCATGAGCGTGGCTTGCAGAGCTGTCCATTACAACCTTTTTCATATTGATGGAATGAATGATCTCGTCCCGATGAGACTTTAGGGCTTCCTCATCCCAGAACGCGCCGAGATTGATGATGGTCTCACCAATTCCCGGGTACTTAGGATCAAAAACGTGAGGAGCTGTTCCGTCTACGATCACAACCTTGGAGGAATGAAGAACCACAGCATCCAGAGAATCAGGATCTGATGAGCAATAAAAGACAGTAACATCTTCAGTGCCTTCAAACTGCCCTGCAATCTTTTTCATCAGGGTGGACTTTCCGGTTCCGGGACCACCCTTTAGGATATATGCGTGGTAATTGCTGCCATAAACAAACTCATCAAGGGGAGTATAGAACCCGTCCGGAGTGTTTCCACCCATAAAGAAAAAGTCTTTCATAGTATGCCCTCATAAAATGATAATGCAGGTCGTATTAACCTGACCCCAACATCAATAGTTTACTGACTCTTAATATTTTAGCATAAAAGGGCATGTTATAATATACAATAGGTTCGTAAACGGAAAAACGTTCTGCATTTGAGGGAAATATAAGGGAAAAAAATGAGAGTCTACACCAAGTGTTCAAATTATGCATCGGATACCTGTCCCTGCGTTCTGGCGGAAAGCGGCCATTGCATACTGTGCTCCATGTGCAGGGGCGAGGAGTTTTGCAGCTGTACTGACACCATGGGCTTTTGCATCATGCAGGAGCTGAAAAACAACGGTGGCAGGGCCAAAGACCAGCACCATATCGTGAAGTGCACGGTCACATACGAAACCATCTATGATGATGTGACCAAGCTCATAAGAGTCCGTATCCCGGATGGCAATATCAGGGACTTTATGAGTATTGGAGCCTTTGTGTTTGTGAGGGCTTTGGAAAATACATTTTACGATGTTCCCATATCTGTTTTGTATGAAGACATAGAACACGACTCCATAGAGCTGATGATACAGCTTCAGGGAGTTAAGACTGAGTGCTTTAAGGATCTGAAAGCAGGAGATACAGTATTCCTTCGCGGGCCATATTTAAATGGCATCCAGGGACTGCAGCCCCTGTCACGCCTTAGGGGGAAAAAGGCCCTTGTCATTTGCAGGGGAATAGGCCTTTTCCCTTCACTTCATGCGATTTTTGAACTCAAAAGAAATAATAATGAAGTGGAGATCTATCTGGACAGCGGAACCTTTAGCAGGACTCTTATCCAGGTGGCAAAAGACCTGTACGAGCTTGATGCAAAAGAGATATCATTCACCGACCCTGAAGGGAACATTTCTTCTGACCTTAAAAAGGTTATAGACGATGGCCTTGACAGTGATGTGGGGCTCATCCATTTGGGAGTTTCTGACTATCTGATGAAAAAAACGGTGGGCTACATAGAGGCATCGGGTAAAAGAAAGGCAGATCTGTCCTGCATAAATAATACCCACATGTGCTGCGGGGAAGGAATCTGCGGAGCATGTACCAGAAATACGGATGCCAGGAAAATTGTTCATTTGTGTAAAGAGCAGATGGATGTTTATGAATACAGTAAGATCCTTGTTTGATGGAAAAGAAAAGGAGATAAGCTGATATGAGCAGAGTAGTTGTCGCAGGCGGAGGATGGTCCGGAGTATCTGCAGCCCTTACGGCAAAAAAGAAAGGAGCCGAGGTTGTTTTACTGGAAAAGACTGATCTTGTCCTTGGGGCAGGTAATGCAGGCGGAATATTCAGAAACAACGGCCGTTTTACAGCAGCTGAGGAGATGAAGGCTCTCGGAGCAGGAGAGCTTTTTGAAGTCATGGATAAATGTGCCCTTCATACCGGTATTTCTTTTCCGGGGCATAGCCATGCTTCACTGTACGATGTCAGCAAGATCGAGCCATGCGTAAGAGACCTGCTGTCGGAGTCAGGAATTGAGCTGCAGACCGAGTCCCATGTCATGGATATTGTTAAAGAGAATAACAGGGTGGCAGCAGTTGTTTTAAACGACGGAAGCAAAATAGAGGGTGACGTATTTGTGGATACCACAGGAACATCAGGTCCCATGGGCAATTGCCTCAAGTACGGACACGGGTGCTCCATGTGTATCCAGAGGTGCCCTACATTTGGACCGAGAGTATCTCTGACTGCCAAATTCGGGATCAAAGACCTGGTGGGCAGGCGCATGGACGGAACTCCGGGAGTTTTCTCGGGAGCCTGCAAGATAGAGAAAAGGACCCTTCGGGAGGACATAAGAAAAGAGCTTGATGAAAAGGGCGTTGTGATCCTTCCGGTCCCTAAAGAGGACGTGAACTATGACAAGCTGGGGCAGAAGGCCTGCAGGCAGTACGCCCTTAAGGAATACAGCGAGAATGTGATCCTTCTTGATACCGGGGCTGCAAAGCTCATGACCAGCTATTACCCTTTGGAAAAACTAAGAAAGATCCCGGGGCTTGAAAAGGCTGAGTACATTGACCCCTACAGCGCAGGCAGGGGCAATTCCATAAGATACCTTGCTGTGGCGCCCTGCGAAGACACCATGCAGGCCATTGGAGCCACAAATCTGTTCTGCGGAGGCGAAAAGGGTGCGCCCCTTATCGGCCATACAGAAGCTGTAGTAACAGGAGCTGTAGCTGGATACAATGCAGTCAGGTATGCAAAAAATGAGGAGCTTTTGGCCCTTCCCGATTCTCTTGCGGTAGGAAATATCATAAGTCACTCCCACCAAAGGTTCGTTCGGGAAGGAATCCTTAATGAAAGATATACCTTTGCCGGCGGAGTGTTCTTTGAACGCATGAAAGAGATGGGACTGTACCTGACAGATACAGAGGCTATAGCTAAGAGAGTGGGCAGCGTGAACCTAAAAGACGTATTCTCATAAACGTGCATTTGTTTATGTTAAAGTTGAACGACCCTCCAAATTTGGAGGGTCGTTCAACCCCCTATGCTGATTATATTCAGGGGAGCAGGACATTTTTAGAAGTGTCAGAAGACTATAGAAGGGTATGAGCTTTTTTTAATCAGTTTGATAATAGTTTGGACATAAAGTGGCGTAAACATTAGTGTTTTCGCTACTTTTTCTTTTTGGGAAATAAGCCTTTTTTAATCATATTAGCACTCCCTATTGACGAGTGCTAATTCTGGTGTTATACCTAAGATAGAACAAAGGAACAGAGAAGACCGTTAGGACTTAACGTTCCAATGATCTGAACCCTCCGTCCCAATGCTCATATACAAATAAATTGTTTATGTGCAAAGGAGGTAAGCATTATGTTAGCACCTAGTATTTTTGAAGAAAAATTCATGGATGACCTGTTCGGATTCCCGGAATTTAAGGAATTCGACAACATGGAGAAAAAGCTCTACGGAAGAAGAGCCGGCAGGATGATGAAGACCGATGTCAGGGAAAAAGATGACAACTACGAAGTAGTGATCGATCTGCCTGGCTTCAAGAAAGAAGAGATCACTGTAGAACTCAATGATGGCTATCTTACCATCAACGCTGCTAAAGGCCTTGATAAGGATGAGAACGACAAGAAGGGTAAACTCATCAGACAGGAAAGGTACGCAGGATCAATGACAAGGAGCTTCTACATTGGTGAGAATGTTCAGAAAGAGGACATTGAAGCTAACTACAGACACGGAGTTTTAAAACTATCCATCCCTAAAAAGGCAATGGAAAAAGTCCCTGAAAAGAACCTCATAGCCATTGAAGGCTAACAACATAATAATCACGTATCTCCCTCCGCTGTTCATCATCACGAATGGCGGAGGGCTTTTTATTTCCCTGGTGGCGAAATATGGGCGTTTATTTCACGTAAAATAGTATTTTTGATGAGAGCGCCTTATCATATAATCATTTCATCAGATATATAAACAAACATTTTATTAATAGAAAATCCAGGAGGTGGAGCTTATGATGACAATTTTATTCTTTATTCTTTTCTTCATGATCTTCGGTAAACTCGTTGGCTTCGCATTCCGAGCTACATGGGGCATCATGAAAGTAATGCTTTACATTGTATTCCTTCCTGTTATTCTGGTGGGAATGGTAATGGGCGGACTTATCTATATCGCACTTCCAATCCTGTTAATTGTTGGATTGTTGAGCCTTTTAAAGACGGCATGATTAGAGCAATTAAATAAGGGACTAAGGCCAGAGGCTGCAGTCTAGATGACCGGTCTCTGGCTTTATCATGTTAAATTCCAGGTTAAAGCGGAAAAGCCACTGCATCTTTGTACAGCTTTTGAAGCGTCTTGATAAATGAGGCAAGGCTCTCTCGACTATCCGTCTTGTGGGTGCATAGGACGCAGTGAAAACATTCCCTGCAGTCATAAGGGATCCACGCAAATTGTCCGCTATGGTCGTTTAAGAATCCGGGAGCAAGGCAGATACCTTTGCCGGATGCGACATTTACAAGAGAAGAGTCGTGATCGGGACTGTTAAAATACTCGATCTTCCCGGAGGAGATTAGTTTTTGCTGGACGGATCGTAAAGCGTTCGGAGAGCCGCCGCCTACCATGAGGGTGCGTCCGTAGATGTCTTCATCCGTGATGATGTTCTTTTTAGCCAAAGGATCGTTTTTATCGGTAATAAGGTAGATACCAGAATCAAAGAGTTTGTGGATGTTGATTCCCGGGATATGTTTAGTCTGTTCTATAAGTGCAAAGAGGATGTCGGACTCATCCTTTAAAAAGCTTTCCACACCGTTATCGTACTGAAACAGAGGAGTAACCTGGACACCGGGTTGCTCCTTTTCAAATATGCGGATAGCTTCGGGCAGAAAGTATATGGCTTGTCTGACCATCATGGAAACAGTTATGTTGTCCCTGTATCTGGCACTGAAATTCTGTCCCTGTTCGATGGCGCGTTTCATATCCTCACGCATACCGGAAAGATAGGTTACGAACTGCGCACCGGCCGGAGTGAGTGCAGCTCCTTTGCCGTTTCTTTCAAATATCTTAAAGCCTACCTCATCTTCCAGAAGCTTTAGCTGATAAGAAAAGGTTGGCTGACTTACAAATGTGTTCTCAGCCGCCCGGCTGAAGTTAAGGGTATGAGCCAGTTCTATGCAGTAATCTATCTGTTTGGTTGTCATCGATAAATCTCCTTGAAAGTCAGCTATTTAAAAATTAAATCAATTATAGGATATTTGAATTGGACTATTCAAGTGTTTTGCATGATAATCAAGTCATAGAAACAAAAATAAATGTAAACACCTGTAGATAAACGGAGGAGATTAAGATGGCAAAAACATTGATTACATTCTTTTCAAGAGCGGATGAAAACTATTTCGGCGGAGCAATGAGATACGTAAAGGTCGGGAACACAGAGATCGTTGCAGGACTTATGAAAGAACTGATCGATGCGGATACCTTTAAGATCGAGATGAAGGATCCTTATTCACCGGTTTACATGACCTGCATCGATGAAGCGAAGAGGGACAAGCAGAATAATGCAAGACCCGAGCTTACGGATTACATAGACAGCATTGATGAATATGACACCATCGTTCTTGGCTACCCGAACTACTGGGGGACCTTCCCGATGGCAGTCGCAACTTTCCTTGAGAGATATGACTTTACAGGAAAGACCATCCTTCCGCTTTGCACAAATGAGGGAAGCGGTATGGGTTCCAGTGAGAGTGATATAAAGAAATGTGCTAAAGGGGCAACAGTAAAGAGTGGTCTTGCGATCACGGGTTCAAAAGCCGCAGATTCCAAAGATGCCGTAAAAAAATGGTTTGCAGCAAACGGACTGGTTTAAGAAGAAGGACGGTGACGGAGATGGATTACGAAAGAGGATATGTATTTGATCTGATGGAACAGGGCGGTCCCACGGATGTAAGGGAGCCATACTTTAAGGATGCCGTGGATGAGATGATGAGAGCAAGGGTTCTCTGCGCAAAAGCGAATGCCTGTATGCCGGATGATCCATCTGAGCAGAGGGAATGAGCCGATGAATGAGGAAGAACAGATCAGAGAATTATACAGGCTCTATTGGAAATACATGATAGATAAGGATGCAGAAGGGCTTCATTCAATCCAATCAGAAGACTATTTTCTTTGCCATATGACAGGTGTAAGGCAAACGAGAGCAGAATTTGAAAAAGGACTTTTAAACGGCACCTTCAACTACTATTCGGCAGACCATGACAGCATTGAGGTCATGATAGATGGAGATACAGCAAGGATGATCGGATGCAGCACAGTGATCGCAGAGGTTTATGGCGGAGGAAAAGGAAGTTGGAGACTGCAGGGAGATTTTACCTTAAGAAAAGAAAATGGAACATGGAAATTGACGAGTTCAAAGGCGTCAACATATTATTGAATGGAGGATTATGCAATGGAATATGTAACACTTAATAATAAACTGGAATGTCCCGCAGTCGGGATCGGAACCTTTATGCTTTCGCCTGCCGATGCAGAGAACAGTGTAAGAGAAGCGCTTAAGATGGGATATCACCTCATTGATACTGCCAATGCATATGTAAACGAGCGGGCCGTTGGAAGAGGCATGAAGGATAGCGGAGTAAAGAGAGATGAAATCTTTCTTTCCACCAAACTCTGGCCCAGTGAATATGAAAATCCAAATGCTGTGGATGAGACTCTGGAGCGCCTTGGGGTAGACTACGTAGATCTTCTTTATATCCATCAGCCGGCCGGCAACTGGCTCGCAGGATACAGACTGCTTGAGAAGGCTTATAAGGAAGGCAAGGCAAAGAGCATCGGTATCTCTAACTTTGAAGGAAAGTATCTCGAAGAACTTGAGACGAAGTGGGAGATCGCACCGCAATTTATCCAGGTGGAGGCGCATCCTTATTTTACCCAGAAGGAACTGCGAAAGACTCTTGATAAGTATGGGATCAAGCTTATGAGCTGGTATCCGTTAGGACACGGCGATAAGAGCCTGATAAATGAGCCGGTTTTTGCCGAACTTGGAAAGAAGTACGGAAAAACTCCTGCGCAGATCATTCTCCGCTGGCATACACAGATGGGATTTGTGGTGATCCCCGGAAGCAAGAATGTGGATCATATTAAGGATAATCTCAACATTCTCGATTTTAAGCTGACAGACGAAGAGATGAGAAAAATCGCAGAACTTGATAAGAATGAGAGATATTATCACAGGACAGATGAGCAGCTGGTTCAGTTCGCAGGCTGGAGGCCGACATTTGAAAAGGCGTGAGATTAAGGGTATCCTTATGGACTTCCCATTGACCATTGGTATTGTGAAGAGGATGGAAAGATTTATTTTCACGGAGCGAAAGAGGGACATAAGATCGACTCTGTAAAAGCCTGCGATAAAGCAAGTTACTGCGTATATGACGAAGGTTATCGTAAAGAAGGCGATTGGGCTCTTAATATAAAAAGCGTCATACTCTTTGGCAGGATCAGCCTTGTTGAAGATGAAGATAAGGCAAGAGATATATGTGTTGCGCTGACTAAGAAGTTTACAGACGATGAAGAATATCTGGAAAAGGAACTTAAGAATGCATTTCCAAGAGTTCAATGTCTGGAATATTCTCCGGAACATATGACAGGTAAATTGGTTAATGAGTCATAATGCCACGGAACTCTCAGGTCGGAAACTAAGGTAAGCGTTTTTGGTTAAAAACATTTGGATAACACCTCGCAAACCCGCATAAATAAGCATCTTGACAAGATTTTTCAAGGGGGGGGTATAATGAATTTTGGTGTGTCATAGAGGCATGCCGATACAAAATTATGCGAGGGAGAAATTTTGAAATGGCCAAAAAGATTGAAGAAGAATTTGCTTTTAATGATGCAAGGTATGCAATGGATGTCAAAAAAACTGCTGAAGAAGACCTTGCTAAATGTAAGAGTGGATTAAAATGGGTATTGATTGCGCAGGCAGCTTTTATAGGTGCTATTGTAATAAATTCATCAGGAATTATTAACTACCCGAACGAAAATGCTGCATTGATTGGGATTGGGGTTTGTTTTACCGTGGCTCTTATTTTAAGTATTGTAGCGTTTCATAAATGTGGCGGAATAAATAAAGTTTGGGGTTCGGTTTCAAATGTTATAAAGAAAATTGCTAAATTAGGATGGCTTATTCTGCCCTTCCCTATAGATATTGTTACGGGGCTTACTTTTATGCTCGTCGGATACATATATGTACCTATTTTTCTTATACTTTTCCCAATTCTTACCTATTGGATAAATAAAGCACACCTTAAGAAACAGATCAAAGAAGCGGATAAATATCTTAAGTATTGCGATCCGGTGACAACTGTAGAAGCATAACTTTCGATGCACTTATCATGCACTTACCTTAGACAAACTAAGGTAAGTGCTTTTTTATGGACATTGTTTCAATCGGAGGCGAGATGTGTGATTACTGGATTGTTCCGGATCTTCTTACGGATCCGAAATGATGTGACCGATAAGGTCGGCAACACGTAAGGAAATATATATGATTAATAATATTTCTTTTCAAACTCTTTCCATCCGGATGATTCTCTGAGTGACTTGTACATGTCGTTTTCGGCGAACTGCTTAAGCATGTTTGCACGCACTGTTTCAACAAATGTGGAATCCACTTCTCGGAATCCTATGTGCTCAAAGAGATCAGACTTCATATAATCGGTCAGAGTATCTGTGTGTGCTATCAGTAATTCCATGTACTCAAGAGCCTTATCATAATCTTTAGTGTAAAGAGCAAGTTCAAGTCTGCCAGCATTCGAATGATATATTCCCATTTCGAAAAGTTCGGATAAAGCGCTTTCTTTTTCAATGACTTTTTCCGCCTTTTTATAGTCTCCGGTTTTGGAAGCTGTAAGGAAGATCTCGTGTAAAAGAACCGACATGTTCTGATAGCCGGCATACAAAGCTTCTTCCATAGCTTTGTATGCGTCGTCATACCTGCCTTTTCCCGAATAAATGGTAGCAAGTTTTCTTTTTTTCTCCGGACTATCATCGGGGAAAAATCTCAGGTAATTTTCCGCCTCGTCATACATTTCTTTGCTGATATAGAAAGCATAGAGTGCATCGGCTGCGTGGCGTCTTATATTTGCATCTTTGCTTCCAAGGAGATTCTCGTAGCAGTTCTTGATCCATTCTTCATATTTGGATCTGTCCTCTGCAAAGAACAGGCTTCTTCCGTAAAGGATTGATGCAAGAGAAAGTGTCAAGGCTTCTGCGTTGGGATATTCCTTGACTATATCCTTCATTTTCTGAAATACAGTATCAAGGCTTTCCGTATTAAACATCGCATATATATCGTTTATGATATTTGATATTTCAATATCGGAAAGGCTGTCCTTAAAAGAAAGAAGCTCATCCAGTGATATTCCCAGAAGCCTGGCAATCGGGGCGAGAAGTGTTATATCAGGCATCGAAGCCCCGCTTTCCCATTTGTTGACAGCAGGGGCTGTGACACCGAGTTTGTTTGCCAGTTCCTCCTGAGTCATATTCTTTTCTTTTCTGTATTTTCTGATTACTTCATTTATCTGCATGTTTATTTTCCTATATTTGCATATGTGATGTTTATGAGTTACATCGTCATTATATCTTCGGATTTTTTGATTATGTAGTGAGGGTTCATTAACTTTTAATTTGATTTATTAACCAGTGCTCATGTATGATTGTAGCTGGTTATTTTTTTGTAATCAACCTCATAAGAAAGGTGATATTTCACACACAGGAGGTGTAGGAAATTGAATGTAGAAATGCTGTACAGACTCGGTGAGGAAGTAATAGAAACAGACAGACTTATAATGCGCAGGTTAAGACCGGAAGACTATAAGGCGATGGCTGCATGGGATATGGATGAGCGGGTTTACAAGTACTTGATGAACAACGCATGCAAGTCCCCCGAAGAACCGCTTGTCTGGCTTCCGAAAAAAGACCCTGCATCAAAGATCAATATACTGATGCTGGTTATTGATAAAGAGGATGGTCATGCGGTCGGGACATACGCGTTAAATCATGTCGTCGACAGAGATGTATGGACGTTATCCTATGTTAACCGGTTTGATGATTGGGGAAAGGGCTACACTACGGAAGGAATGAGGGCTTTCATGGATCATGCTGTCAAAGTCTATGGAGCTCGCACTTTTGAAGGCGAATGTGCCAAAGAAAATGTCGGCAGTGCCAAGGTGCTTCAGAAACTTGGAATGGTCTATGATCACAGTTCTTCATATTCCAAGAATGATGGAAGTGCAACTTTTGAATCGGATGTTTATGTTCTGAATAATATAGTTAATAGATGTGAGGAATAAAATGAAATTTAGAAATGCAATCTTAAGATACTTTACCATGATCTTCAGTCTGATCCTGATCGCAGGCTGCGGCACGGCACCGGCCGAAGTGACAGAAACGGAAAACGTAGCCGAGGAGAGTGTAACTTCCGATAATGCTCCGGCGGGAACAGAATCTGATATATCAGGTTTTAGCGTATCACCTGATGTGAAGGTTGTCGGATTGGGAGAAGCAAGTCATGGTGTGGCAGAATATCAGGTAATGAAGGCAGAAGTATTTAAGGCGTTGGTCAATAACAACGGGTGCCATACTTTTATCATAGAGGGAGACTTCGGAGGGTGCCTTAAAGTAGACCAGTATATCAATGGCGGAAACGGATCCGCTGAAGAAGCGGCAGGAGAAATAGGCTTTGGTATATATCGCACACAGGAAATGACTGATCTGATAGAATGGATGCGTTCGTATAATGAATCGGCATCTCCTGAAGAAGCGCTGCATTTCTATGGCATGGATGTGCAGAGATTCGATAATAATAAAGAATTTTTGTTTTCTGTTCTTGAAAAGTCAGATCCGGGATTATGTGAGGAATACAAGACTGCTTTCTCAGAGCTTACGGATGAACAGAGAAATTCTCTGGATAAAGACACTATAGAAAAAGCCGAAGAAAAGCTCGCGGAATTGATCGATACAATGGATGCGATGGAAAAGGATATTGCGGACGTTGCAGGTCAGTCGAATTTTATCTTTGCCAGAGAATGTGCTAACACAATGTATGCATATTGTGATGTTCTGACCAGCAGAAATTATAATGATACCCGTGACCGATATATGTATGAAAAGGTTGATTGGTTCATGCAGCATGGAGACGGAAGCGTACTCTTTATCAACGGTCATAACGGTCACATTGGAAGATCTTCCATCGCAGGATACAACTGCTTGGGAGAACTCCTGGCGGAAGAGCTTGGAGACGGCTACTATTCTATAGGAACCGATGCACAGGAAACCGAGTTTAACTCTCAAATGGATTCAGGCGAGTTTGAGGTTTTGACTGTAAGTAATTCAAATGATCTGAATGCATTGGCAGAAGGTTCTGAAGATTATTACTTTGTTGATTTTGCAGGAGTTGGATCGGATGATTCCTGGGACCGGATTTTGGGAAGCAAGCAAAGCGTAGTAACCCTTAATGTGGGGCTGCCGAAGATGATGCTGAATATAAAAACCTCTTATACCGTAAAGATCGTTCCCAAAGACACATATGACGGAATGATAGTATTTTATGATGTAAATCCTACTACCTTACTCGGTAAATAATGGTAAAATGCTTGTAAAGCTTAATCGAATAAAGAATTTTGCAAGGAGGTTTACAATATGGAATATACAACAGATGTTTTAAGTGTATTTGATAAAAAATGGGCTCTTCTCACTGCAGGGGACAGCACAAATTTCAATACCATGACCATAAGCTGGGGCGGCCTCGGAACCATATGGGGGAAGCCGGTTGCAACGGTCTATGTAAGAACATCCAGATATACACATGATTATATGGATTCAAACGAATTCTTTACAGTAAGCTTTTATCCCGAAGAATATAAACAGATCCTCGGTGTTCTGGGTTCTAAATCCGGAAGAGATATGGACAAGATGAGTGGCTCGGGACTTACTCCTGTCAGTGCGGGAGAATCCGTGACCTTTAAGGAAGCAGAGATCACTCTTGTATGCAGAAAGATTTTCAAGCAACAGCTTGATGTGGCAAATATGCCTGCCGAAGTTGCAAAGACTATGTATGAAGGCCAGGCACCTCATGATATGTATATCGGTGAGATCGTGGATATTATCAGATAAGATTGATGATACTGAGAAAAACAAATGGGTAACGATATATCTGTAATCGGAGTAGGACATATATATGTCACCTCTAAGAATCGGAATGATCAATAAGGTTTTGAAAGGAAATGCTGTAATGAAAACAATCGGACTTATCGGCGGAATGAGTTGGGAGAGTACTATTCCCTACTACAGGATCATAAACGAGGAGATAAAAGAAAAACTCGGGGGACTGCATTCTGCAAAGATCGTTTTATACAGTGTGGAGTTTGACGAAATAGAAAAGTGTCAGTCTTCGGGTGAATGGGAAAAGAGCGGAGAGATACTCGGTAATGCAGCCAGGGGAATAGAAAATGCGGGAGCGGATTTTATTCTTATATGCACAAATACAATGCATAAGGTTGCTCCGCAGATTGCATCGATGATAAATATCCCCATCGTACATATAGCTGATGCGACGGCTGATGAACTTGAGAAAAGAAATATCAAAACCGTCGGATTACTCGGGACCAAGTACACTATGACTCAGGATTTCTATAAGCAAAGACTGATCGACAGAGGGATCAATGTGGTCATACCGGATGAAGAAGGTATTGATACGGTTAATTCGATTATTTACGATGAGCTTTGTGTAGGTAAGATCGAGGATTCATCCCGTGAAAAATACAAGAAGATCATCGAAGATCTGACCGGTAAGGGTGCCGAAGGAGTAATTCTGGGATGCACAGAGATCGGACTTCTTATCGGGCAGTCGGATGTCAGCATACCTGTATTTGACACAACTGTCATTCATGCCAAAAGAGCCGCTGAACTTGCAATGGAATAAAATGTGTTGACAAAATGTCCGGCCCTGACTTATACTGACAAAAATAATTTTCTGAAAGCGAAACTATGATACAGATTAAAATGCCCACAACCGATATGCTTAACGTGGCGTCCGTGAATAATAATGTTCAGGGGTCTGATTGTGTTATGCATGGTGAGGGCGTTATAAATTGTAAGGCATAGCTTAAGCTTACAAAGGATACCGCAACAAAGCCTCATCAAGCGAAAACTTGATGGGGCTTATTTTTTCGGAGGTGGATATGAGGATTAAAGAACGAATATACAAGTTGCCTGATGGGAGAGAAATCACAATAAAAAGTGCCGGGCCCGAGGATGCGCTTAAGACGAAGCTCTACAGAGAAAAAGTTAGCGGTGAAACTCACTTTTTGGCAAGAGAACCGGAGGACGGGCCGTGGAATCTTGAAATGATCAGAGCGAGATTTGAGAATATTGCAAATGATGACAGAGAGTTTATGGTAAATGCCTACCTGGGTGATGAATTGATCGGTGAACTGGGTATTACTACGGTAAGACCTCACATCAAATATCTGCACCGCGCATACCTGGGGATGTCCATTCTACAGGAATATACCGGAATGGGGCTTGGAAGCTTTATGATGGCAATTGCGCTTGAACAGGCCGGGGCAAACGGATATGAACAGGTAGAGCTTGGCGTTTACAGTGATAATGCAAGAGCGCGTCACTTGTATAGTAAAATGGGATTTAAAGAATACGGGATCAATCCCAGAGCTTTTAAATTACCTGACGGAACATACAACGATGAGGTCATAATGGCATATATTTATGAGTGAGGAGGAAAGCATGTTAAAAGATTTCTATGATGACAAAACGGAAGCCATAGTGGATATCAGAAACTTCTATGGGGATAAGAAACAGATTCTTGATAAGTGTTTGATCCTTTTTTCAAAACAGATATACGAGTATATCCTGAAGGAGTATGATTGCGAACAGATAGGAAATCTTGGTGCATGCAACGGAGACATTCCAATTTATGCTTTTGAACATAAGGGTGAAAAGATAGCGTTTTATCTTACTATGATCGGTTCGGCACTTGCATCGGGACTTTGTTATGAAGTGCATTGGCAGACCGGTGCAACCAAGTTCATAATGTTCGGATCCTGCGGAAGCCTGGATGCGGATAAGACGAAGGGAAAATACATTATCCCTACGGAAAGCTACAGAGGCGAAGGTGCATCATTCTATTACGCACCTGCATCCGACTATATTGAGATCAAAGGCGCTGACAAGCTGGAAGAAATCTTCAAAGAGATAAAGGCCCCGTATGTCAAAGGGCGGGTATGGACCACCGACTCAATGCTCAGAGAGACCAAGGGGCTTGTTGCAGCCAGAAAAGAAGAAGGGTGCATAGCTGTTGAAATGGAGGTTGCTGGAGTTCAGGCAATATGCAATTTCTACGGGCTCAGCGTTTATGATTTCCTTGAAGCGGGAGATGTTCTTGCAGACAGCGGATATGAAGTGGAAGGACTTCACTCGGCTAACCACGATGTGGGAAAATTCCACATTGCACTTGAGATAGCTGAAAGAATTTAATCCCTAAGAGAGGTGACTTGATATGAGATGCAATATAGAAACCGACAGACTGATACTCAGAAATCTGGTACCGGAAGATTATGAAGCAGCTTTTAAATGGTGCGGAGATCCTGAGGTTAACGAATACATGATATATCCTCTTTATCATAAGGCAGAGGATGTAAAAACTTGGATTGAATCTTTGAATCCCGATGATCCCGATGATTACGATCTGGGAATTGTACTTAAGGAAACAGGCGAGCTTATCGGCAGTGGCGGCCTTGTCTACAAACCTGAAAAAGATGCCTGGCTGGTCGGATATAACATCAGGAAAGACTGCTGGGGTCATGGTTATGTCGTTGAGGCAATGCAGGGAATCATAGATCACATCAGTAAAACCAGAAAGATTCGTGCGATCATGGGTGAATTCGCCGTAGAAAACCATAAAAGTCAGCGAGTAATGGAAAAGCTTGGCATGCACTATCTGCAGGATTATGAATATGAGAAACTTGACGGCAGCAGGAAATATGCAGCCAAGATGTTTATCAGAGAATTCTGAATAAAAAATGGAGGAGCGAATCGCTCCTCCATTTCTGTATTATACGGTTTCGAATTTTTCTGTACTTTCATTCAGCTGCTTGGTAACATCGTTGTTTTGATCCATTGCCTCGTTGATTCCCTGGATCTCTCCGACAATCTCGGTTGCGGCTGTCGCGGACATGTTGATCGCGGTGGAGCTTTCCTGAACTGAAGTGGAGATTGCTGAGATGCGGTCCGACATCTCATCCATTACGGAATTCAGGTTATCTGCTTTATCGGAGAACTGCATGAGCATCTCGTTAATGAGCTCTGCGGTCTCTTCATATTTCGTTCCTGTCTCTACGAATGCATCGTAATCGGAGAGAACATTTTCATTGATGAACTTGATAACGAGATTTGCATTATCCGCGAGATCCTTAACCGCAGTGGTAACGCGTGTGGAGATCTGCTGAATGTTTCCTGCGGTTTCCCTGGAGCTGTCAGCAAGTGTGCTGATCTCGGTAGCAACAACGGAGAAGCCTCTTCCTGCTTCGCCTGCACGTGCTGCTTCGATGGAAGCGTTAAGTGCAAGCAGGTTTGTTTTACTTGCTATATCAAGGATATCATTGGTAAGTTCATTGATCTGGTTAACCTGCTCGGACTCCTTGACGGATGCTTCCAATACATTGGAAAGCTCTTCCATTCTGGCACCGGTACTTTCCTTCTTGACGGTAGCTTCTTTCTTAATTGCGTCTGCGGAAAGTTTGATCTCGTTTGCCTTGCGGGTGCCGGATTCGACTTCGCTGTTGATATCGCCTGTTGCTTCACGGACAATGTCAAGCTGATCTGTTAACTCTCCTGCTGCCGAAGCGACGCTGTCCATTGATGCGGCCAATTCTTCCATTGCAGCGGAAGTATTTGTAACATTGTCGGAAGCACTTCGGATCCTTTCAATCATGCTCTTGGAGGAAGCTGTGAGCACAGAAGAACCGGACTTAACATCCTTGATAACTCCCTGAAGCGTAGCTATGAACTGGTTGATGCCTTGTGAAATGATGGCAAGTTCTGTGCTGGTCTTGGTCTTTATACGGGCTGTAAGATCTCCCTTGCCGTTGTTGATATTGGAAATAATGACATCGAGCTCGGAAGAAATACCCTGAATTGTCTTGTTGATGCGGAAGTAGGTAAGTATGAAGCTTGCGACGATAAGAACCAGTACGATCGCCATAACTACATACCCCTTCATGGAAACTGATTTGACGTATCCTTCAAGGTATGCACGGAAGCCGACATTGAGCTGCACGATACCGTCATTAACGGAAGCCAGAGCTTCTTTGGATAATCCCAGATTTGTACCATAATCGCTGGAAACGTAGCTTATCGCACCCATGAGATCGTTATTAAGAATACACTCTTTCAGGTTCTCGGCTGTCTTGATATAAGCTTCAATGTTTGTACGAAGGGTGGCAACACGGTCTGCCCCGTCGGGGAGATTACCTATGAGTAAGCAATCATCCATATAATCCAGCTGAACCTTGGCGTCTGCTATGGCAGCGTCCATGTCTGCAAATTCCGCAGCGGTTATAGTGGTTCCGCCCTCCATCTGTCCGAGGTTTTTATTGATCTCGGCAGAAATTTGGATCACGTCCTTCTCCAGAGCCGCAGCCTGCACCGCACAATTGAGTTCACCGTCGCTTGCGATCAATGCCTGATTTATCGCACTGTTCATGGATTTATAATTTATGAAAGCATAAATGATGAAAGCGATAAGGATAAGTGCGTAGACGACAAAATTCTGGAAAGTTATAGATTGGAAAAAATTTCCCTTATTGGTCTCTTTTCCCATTTGCGAGTTACTCATACAAAGTGCCCTCCTTAAAGTGAATTACGACTGACACGAACTTATATAGTAATACTACGAACCAGGAACAATGAGAACAAATACTATCCGTAAAACGAAAAAAATGAATCTGTAGAGACGAAGACAATGCAGAAAATACTGCAATATTATAATAACAACTATAAAAATGGGGTGCAATAAAGAAATGCTGATTTTATGAGGATTTTTCATATTTTTGATGCCAAAAATATAAATTTTGACGCAAAAAAGGACTATCCCTCGGGACAGCCCTTGCAGCGTATTGTTTTACCGGCAGAAAACAGATCAGCAATAGTAAACGTCATCACCGATCTCAAATGAATCGACGGGGGTTCCTTCATCAAGGTTCTCGACACCGACATAATACATGTCTTCATCTGTAACGAATTCCGAGAATGTGTCGTAATCCTCGCTGAGGAGATCCTCGACAGCCGCATCGTAATCATCTTCACTGTCATATTCGGAGTGAACTACGACTGCACCGACTCTTGCCCTTGTTATGGAGACCGCCTCGCCGTCTTCATCCTTGGCGATGACACTTGCATCCGCATCCTCTTCAAAATTCTCAACCCAGAGATAAAAGTCATCGTAGTCCGATACAAAACCGTTATTAAGTGATACTTCCATAAGCTTATGCTCCTGTATATTTAATTCATTTGGTACGTCATCTGAATAATATTACAGAAGCATAGGATTACACAATAGGATTTTTTTGCACCCCTAAAGGCCTGTGCATGATATAATGAAAAAAATGTTCGGGACCGGAGGTACCCTTTTATGGCAGATACCATTACTCTTACTATAGGAAAACAGAAAAACATTGCGCTTATCGCTCATGACGGGAAAAAGCCGGAGCTGATCCAGTGGTGCAAGGATAATGCCGAGACATTAAAGAATCACTTCCTGTGCGGAACCGGCACGACGGCACGTATGATCACCGATGCCACAGGACTTCCCGTAAGAGGCTATAATTCGGGCCCTTTGGGCGGAGATCAGCAGATAGGTGCCAAGATAGTCGAGGGAAAGATCGATTTCGTAATCTTTTTCTCGGATCCCCTTACCGCTGCGCCTCACGATCCCGATGTAAAAGCTCTGATGAGAATCGCTCAGGTTTATGACATTCCCTTTGCCAATAACAAGGCAACTGCGGATTTCCTGATCCACTCATCATATATGGACGAAGAGTACGATCACGATGTAATTAATTTCAAACAAAATATCGCAAACAGAGCGCAGACTCTGCTCTGATGTGATATAATGCATAATAACTTAATAAATTATCTTCAGGGCAGGGTGTGATTCCCTACCGGCGGTAAAGCCCGCGAGCCGAAATGGCATGATCCGGTGAGATTCCGGGGCCGACAGTATAGTCTGGATGAAAGAAGATTTGTTGCTTTTTGCATGTCTGCCCCGGGTACGCTTATGCCCGGGGTTTTATTTTCCCAATAGGGATCGTCATGCGTAAAGTTTATACGGATGTCTTGAAAGATAATTTCAAGGCATCTTTTTTTATGCGGAGGAAAGTATGAATGATGAATATTACATGAGAAGGGCGCTGGAACTGGCAGCCATGGGAAGAGGTTATACAAACCCTAATCCCATGGTGGGTGCGGTGATCGTAAAAGAAGGACGGATCATCGGTGAAGGTTATCACGAAAGATACGGAGGACTCCATGCCGAGAGGAATGCTCTGAAGAACTGTACGGAAAGTCCCGAAGGAGCAACGGTCTACGTGACCCTGGAACCCTGCTGTCATCACGGTAAAACTCCGCCGTGCACGGATGCGTTAATTGAAGCCGGGATTGGAAAGGCAGTTGTGGGGATGCTTGATGTAAATCCCATAGTCGCAGGAAAAGGTGTAAAGATCCTTGAAGATCATGGGATTGAAGTTGTCACGGAAGTGCTGGAAGAAGAATGCCGAAGGCTGAACCGGGTATTCATTAAATATATTACTGAAAAGCTCCCCTATGTTGTTATGAAGTATGGAATGACCGCGGACGGGAAGATAGCCACAGTCACAGGCGAGTCGAAGTGGATAACAGGTCCTTCATCTCGAGAAAATGTTCATAGAACAAGGCATTCGCTTATGGGGATCATGGTTGGAATAGGAACCGTTTTGGCAGATGATTCAATGCTTGATTGCAGACTTCCGGAGGGCGGGAAAAATCCGGTCAGGATCATATGTGACAGCACCCTCAGAACTCCCTTGGATTCTAAGATCGTGAAAACTTCATCCGAGATCAGGACCATCATCGCAACGGTATCGGAAGATGCACCGAGGATAAAAGAATACGAAAGCAGGGGCTGTGAAGTAGTGAGAACTACTTCTGTCTGCGGAAGGGTGAATCTGGAAGAACTTATGAGGATCCTGGGTGAAAAAGGAATCGACAGTATCTTACTTGAAGGGGGAGCGGAACTAAACTTCAGTGCACTGGAATCACGGGTGGTTGACGAAGTTCACACTTATATAGCTCCCAAGATATTCGGGGGGGATGCGAAAACTCCCGTGGGCGGAAATGGCATAGAAAATATAGGTGATGCGGTGATGTTAAGGCCTGTATGTATCACGAGGTTTGATGATGACATTTTTATTGAAAGTGAGGTGAGATACGGTGTTCACGGGGATAGTTGAAGAACTGGGAACGGTGCGGAGTCTTAGGAGAACAAGCAGCGAAAGCAGATTGTGTATCGGTGCTAAGAAGATCCTCTCTGACATTCATGTCGGAGATTCCATAGCTGTTAACGGAGTATGTCTGACCGTTGTTTTATTTTCCGAAGGGGAATTTACGGTGGATGTGATGAATGAAACCTTTATGAGATCGAGTCTGGGAAGTCTCCGCATCGGTGACGAGGTGAACCTGGAGAGGGCCATGGCTGCGGACGGAAGATTTGGCGGACACATAGTGAGCGGACATATCGACGGGACGGCAAGGATCAAATCGATAATAAATGACGGAAATGCCAAGTGGTATGAGATCAATGCCGGATCTGAGCTTATTGAGGGAATAGTGATGAAAGGCTCCGTAGCGATAGACGGGATAAGTCTTACGGTATCAAAGGTAACGGCACAGAGCTTTGCAGTTTCGATAATCCCACACACACTTGATGCAACGGTTCTTCGCGGTAAAAGGCCGGGGGATGTGGTGAACATTGAAACCGACATTATAGGAAAGTATGTTAAGCAGTTTGTAAAAGAAGGAAAGGAGAGCGTGTATGACAGGATCGGTAAAGGATGCTATTGAGGAACTTAAAAAAGGAAAACTGATCCTCGTTACGGATGATGAGGATAGGGAAAACGAAGGTGATCTGATCTGTGCCGCGGAATTTGCTACTACGGAGAATGTAAATTTCATGGCGTCGAAAGCAAAGGGCCTTATATGCATGCCCATGAGCCGGGAGACTGCGGATCGTTTGAACTTTTATCCGATGGTTCAGATAAATACCGACAATCATGAAACGGCATTTACGGTTTCGGTGGATCACAAAGATACAACAACCGGAATCTCTGCAACAGAGCGAGGGCTTACCGCGAGGATGGTGGTGAGTGAAGATTCATCTGCAGATGATTTCAGAAGACCGGGTCATATGTTTCCTCTTGTTGCAAGAGAAGGCGGAGTATTGGTAAGAGGCGGTCACACTGAAGCTACCGTGGATCTGTTAAGACTTGCGGGACTTAAAGAGTGCGGTCTTTGCTGTGAGATCATGGCAGAGGACGGAACCATGATGCGCAAGGAAATGCTTGAAGAATTTGCGGATGAGTACGGACTTGTGATGATATCCATCGCTCAGATAAAGGAATACAGGAAGGTATTTGATACCATCGTTGAATGTGCATCCATTGCTAAGATGCCCACCAAGTACGGCGAATTCAAGGCACATTGCTACGTCAATAAGATCACGGGTGAACATCACGTTGCACTTGTTAAGGGAGATATCGGCGACGGTAAAGATGTTCTGTGCAGAGTTCATTCCGAATGCCTTACCGGTGATGTGTTCGGATCCATGAGGTGCGATTGCGGACAGCAGCTTGAGACCGCGCTTAAGATGATCGAAGCCGAGGGCAGAGGGATTCTTTTGTATATGAGGCAGGAGGGGAGAGGCATCGGACTGGTCAACAAACTTAAGGCATATAAGCTTCAGGAAGAAGGAATGGATACTCTGGAAGCAAATATCGCTCTGGGATTCCCCGGAGACATGAGGGAGTACTATGTGGGGGCCCAGATCCTTAGAGAGATCGGAGTTAAATCGCTTAATCTGTTGACCAACAATCCGGATAAGGTTTATCAGCTTGAAGATTACGGGATTTCTATCAATAAAAGAGTGCCTATCGAGATTGAAGCCAATGTGTACGATCTATTTTATCTGCAGACAAAGAGAGCCAGAATGGGACATCTGTTAAAAGTGTAATGTATTGAAAGGAGATAATATGAATACATTTGAAGGAAAGTTAGTATCGGAAGGAATCAAGGTTGGAATCGTTGCAGCGAGATTTAATGAGTTCATCACATCGAAACTCCTTGGAGGTGCGCTTGATGCTCTTACGAGAGAGAATGTAAAAGAAGATGATGTTGATGTGGCATGGGTGCCGGGTGCATTCGAGATTCCGCTTATAGCATCCAAGATGGCTAAGAGCGGTAAGTATGATGCTATTATCTGCCTCGGTGCAGTTATCCGCGGATCGACTTCGCATTTTGATTATGTGTGTGCAGAAGTATCAAAGGGGATCGCGCAGGTAAGCCTGAATGAAGGGATTCCGGTGATGTTCGGTGTGCTTACCACGGATACAATAGAGCAGGCAATAGAAAGAGCCGGAACCAAAGCCGGAAATAAGGGTTTTGAATGCGGACAGGGTGCCATCGAGATGGTGAATCTGATAAAGATGATTTAAGTATGACAGTGGGGACGTACCCCTCCTGACAAAGGGGTACGTCCCCACTATCATACTAAATATTACTTCCAAGCCAGATCCTGGCTGTCAGATCGATAAAGAACAACGCTGCGATGATGATAAAGCCAATGTTATGAGCTTTTGATGCTCTGAATTTATCTTGAAGTTTTTTGATAGCAGGATGTATCAGGCAAAGTGCAACCCAGATGAGAAGTCCGAACATCAGTGAAGGGACGAGTGCGATCCTTCCGTCGAAGTTCAGGAATTCCGCGTGGTAATCCCACATGGGATCCATTCCCGCAGCTGCGATAATGTAACTGGCTATGAGTTCGGCGGTTGCTGCCACCACGGCACCTACTATGAATACGAGTAAGGGTTTCTTTACTCTCAGGAGTTTGAAGACTCCCAGTATTATGAAAAAGCCGATTCCGTATATGGGAAGCCAGGGGCCGAAGAGGAAGCCTCTGTTGATGAATCCTCTGCGGTGATATATCAGGCAACACCAGATGGATTCATAAACCCAGCCGAAGAAACAGTAGGTCAGAAAGCATTCCATGTTGTCCCTGAACAGATTCCAGATCTTTTGTTTTTTGTTTTCCATATATGCGCTCCGATAAAGTATTTATATACCTGTTTGATTATAACACACTGTCACATCGTGTTATAATCTATAAAGATATGAAAGCGAGGGATTATCTATGCAAGCAAACAGTAATAAGGAATTTATAAAAGGAGCAAATCCTTATCTGCCTTTATGGGAGCATATACCTGACGGTGAACCCAGAGTATTTGAGCATAACGGGGAGAAGAGGGTATACATATACGGATCCCACGATATTGAAAGAGATAAGTATTGCGGAAGAAATTATGTTGTATGGTCTGCTCCCGTAGATGATCTGACAAATTGGAAATATCACGGAGTATCCTATGAGACACATTATGATTCGATCCTCTATGCACCTGATGTGGTCAAGAAGGGGGATACATACTATCTGTATGCTGCCGAAAGATGCGGAAGCCTGGTTGTGGTTGCTTCGTCTAAGAATCCATGGGGACCTTTTGAGAATCCTGTAGAAACAAAACTCGGATTCGATCCGGGAGTATTGGTTGATGATGACGGCAAGGTATATGCATATTGGGGTGGATGCGCTGCTCCCTGTTATATTGCTGAGATGGAAGATGACATGGCAACCATCAAGGAAGGTACTCTTGTAGAAAATCCTCTCGGACATTCCATATGTCCCTGGGATCCTGTAGATGACGGACATATCGATCTTATCGATGCATTTTTTGAGGCATCCAGCCCAAGAAAAGTACTAGGTAAATATGTATATATCTATTCGAAGCGTTATGACGTTCCTGTTCCTGAACTCGGCGTATTCGAACCCTGCAACGGATTCTTATCATACCGTATAAGTGATACTCCTTTCGGACCTTTCCATGACGGAGGAGACTTCAGCTTTAACGGAGGAGAGATACTTCATGATAGCGAAGGCCTTGGGACAATGACCTACAGATGGGGAAATAATCACGGCTCCATAATGGAGGTAAACGGAAAGTGGTATGTTTTCTACCATCGTCAGACCGGTGTGAATGAGTATTCACGACAGGCTATGATGGAGCCCATCGATGTTGCGCTGGGAAGTGACGGAAGATTATATATCGGAGACATTAAATATCTGAACGGGGAACCTGTTTCATCAAAGCCTGTTGAGATGACTTCACAGGGCCCGCACGTAAACGGACTTGATGCGTATAAGTGGATCTCCGCAGGCTATGCATGTCATCTGTTCGGAAGCAGAAAAAATGCCTACATACGTCCGGTTTACGAACAGGATGATAACATCTCCGCTCCCATCGAAAACATCACGGGCGGAACAACGGTTGGATTCAGATATTTACAGTTTGGAAGTAATCCCGCCCAAACTGTTACGGTAGTTCTTGAGGATAAAAAGAAAGTAAAGATCAAAGTCCGAATAGATTCTTATAAGGGAAGAGTGATCTCCGAAATTGATCTCGACGGAAGTGAGACTGTTAAGAGTGCGGCACTTTCAACCGGAGTGATTGGGAAGCACGCGGTATATTTTGAATTTTGTTCGGAAGACCTTGAAGAGACCTTCGTGTTCGACAGATTTACGTTTGATTGAGATTATATAGTGATGACAGTGGGGACGTACCCTTTGTCAGGAGGACCTTCCTGACAAAGTGGTACGTCCCCACTGTCATATTTTACATTGAAATGTACTGATAATTACATATGGGATAAAAGTAAGCATAGTGATGATAACATAACCTCACAAGGCCGGCTCGAGAAAAGGCGCTGAACAGGTTAACCGACCAATAAATTAATAAGGAGGAAAAAACTATGCTGTTTAATCTTAATAGTGCAGCTACCGGATGTTTCCAGTTTGGATTACCCATCGTCGGATGCATCGTTGTAGGTGATGACTAAGCAATATCTTCTGAGTGGGATAGTGTCGAGGAAACGGATGCTATCCCACTGATTGATTATACGAAGAGGAGAAAGACATGTATGTCTTTGCTTGAGATTAAGAATTTGAAAAAAAAATACGGTGAATTTGAGGCCCTTAAAGGATTAAATTTCTCTGTGAATGCCGGAGAAATTGTTGCTCTTTTGGGCAAGAATGGAGCGGGTAAAACCACTCTGTTAAACAGTATCGCGGGTTATATATTTCCCACGAGCGGAGATATTTTGTATAAAGGTGAAACACTTCTTAAGAGTGAAAATCGTCTGAATGAATTTGGAATACTGATAGAACCGACATTTATACCGTATTTGAATGCACATGATAATCTGGATATTCTCCTTAAAATAACCGGTATATATGACGGCGAGGAGAATATAGATGAATTGCTTGCGGAAGTAGGCCTAAAAAATAAGACAAGAGAAAAAACCAGAGCCTATTCTTTCGGGATGAAACAGCGTCTCGGATTGGCACAGGCTCTGTTGAATAAACCGCAGTTTTTGATACTTGATGAGCCCTTTGTCGGTTTGGATCCGATCGGAAAAGAAATATTCAAAAATATCATCATCCAAAAAGCGAGAGAAGAAAAGGTCGGAATTCTTTTTTCCAGCCATGATCTTGAGGATGTCGAAGAAATCTGTGACCGCATAGTTCTCATCGACGGCGGAGAGAAGAAATTCGATGGTGTGATGGAATACACCAAGACTTATATTGCCGAATATGTTTCATCGGATGATGGAAACAAAACGGAGAAATTGGAAACCGAAGATCAGGATGAGTTTATGGAGATTCTTCTTAATCTGAGATCCTCCGGTGTAAAGATCATCAATCTGGATATCCAAAAATCTTCACTATATGACTTGTTTAAGGATGGCTGATCATGAAAATATCAATTTGGCAAATAATTAAGATAGAACTGATGAAATTTCTGAGACGTCGCGACATATTTGCCGTATTCGCAATTGTGGCGATGACATTTATCTATGCAATAGGAATGCGCGATGAGAGTTTTAAGGGAACGGAGAATCAAAATGCACTGCTTTGGCTTGTGGTCCAGCTTCTCACATCGACGGTTTTGTTCATAGGACCTGTTGTCTGCGCATTTATAGGAACCCAGATGCTTTCCAGTGAGATTGATAACGGCAGTATATCGCTCTTTACCGTCAGGGTTAGAAACAGAAAGAAGCTGTACCTGGCTAAAAGTATTTCACTGATCATTATCTCGGTAATATTTTTCCTTTTTACTGTGCTCGTGCTTCTTGGCGTATACGCGTGGATCGTATCAAGCGGCAGTAAGTTCGTATCCGGTACCATTACGGGAAATAACGTAGGTGCACTTCTGGGAATGGGATTAATGGTATTTCTGTTCACTTATTTCCTGATGCCTCAATTTGCATTGTTTGTGGGAATAAAACTGAAACCTCTTATGGCAATAGTTGCTGCTTTCGGACTGACGGTTATATGTAATCATGTGCTTACCTATACATTTATAAAATACGTGAATCCCATGAGTTACATCTACACTCTGGCATATGAGGTACTTGAAACAACGGATGTAGTAGTTATGGAACCGGGATTCGTGTTGAAGACCGTCATGGGGCAGGTGTTCGTCTCGATAATATATTTTGTGCTTCTTACCATAAAGGGTATGAAGTCTTTTGACAGAAAAGAATTTTGATGATGAAGAGTAAGATAAAAAATCTGTCTGTCTTTGCAGGCATAACTTTTCTGGGGGTGGTTGCGGTACTTCTGTGCGGACTGGCCTTCAGCAAATTATTTAACATATCGAGTTTCTCACGTTCCGGAATGGCAGGAGTTTTTGTGACATGGGCAACCATGCTGCCCGGTTTTTGCATAATACCGTATTTGATCCTGAGGAAGGCGTACTCTGTACCTGTTTCGGATTTAGGATTAAAAAAACCAAGGCGATATGAACCGGCAGTAGTCATGCTTATCATGACTGCTGTACTTATATGGCTGATGATGAATCGCCCCATGTTTAGCGCAGCACTGTTTGTGAGCTTACTTCTACAAAATCTGGGAATAGCTTTTGCTGAAGAATTCTTTAACAAGGGCGTACTCTTTTATCTCGGAAAACGGATAACGGACCGGACAGTTTTTGTGGTCATCCTATGTGCGGCAGTTTTTGCATTTGTATTTCATTCCAGTGACTCATTCTATGTAAATCTTTCATACAGATTCCCAATGGGAATTATTCTGGGATTGATATATATGAGAACCCATTCGCTCTGCTTGCCTGTCACTCTTCATTTAGTCAACAATCTGATAGCAACATCTGTTTTTAATTGATCTGAAGATATAAAGATATGAAGAAATGGTTTCGATTGATAATAACATTAATATCCATGCTGATATACAACTTATCGGTAATAGTTTTTTCATGGTGCTTTAAACTGATTACCGACAGTCTTATCGATAAAGAATATACCGCATTCAGCCGGTATATTCTTTTGTCTGTGTTCGTAGTGATCGTACAGGCATCCGGACATTATATATATATAAAAGGAAAAACCGGATACATTAAGGCTGAGATGATGAGGATTAAATCAGGCTTTATCAAAAGTATATTTAATTATGATGTCAGCTATTTTATGAACCGGGATAAGAGTGAGTATCAGTCATTTCTGTTTCATGATCTGAATATATATGAGCAGAAGATATTGTCCGGAAAATTTGAACTGGCGGAAAAGCTGGTTTTGATGATTCTGTCCACTGTGGCAATAATGATGATCAATATTGATTTTGTTGTTCTGGTAGTGCTGCTTGCGTTAGTCTCCGTCATCATTCCCCTGCTGTTCGGAAAGACGGTAAAGAAACTGAATACGCTTCTTACCCGAACCAATTCGAAATCTATGGAAAAGTTCGACGAGATGCTGGACGGATTTATAACACTTCGAACTTTCTCTGTGGAGGACAGAGGAATTAACGAATGTGAAACGGCTGCGGGAGACAATGAAAACGCCAAGATGAAATACTCTCTTGTAATGGCAGTCTTTCAGTCTGCTCTTATACTGGTTACCACTGTATTTACACTGATGATCTTCATATGGGGCGGGCAATCCGTTATAAGAGAAGTGATAACCGTCGGCGAATTGATAGCTCTTATTCAACTGCTGTTTAATGTGGAAGGCCCTTTGATGGGAGTTATGACTGCACTCGGTAATATCAAAGCTGCCAAGCCTATAGCGGATAAATACGCGGAGTTTGTATCCGCGGGAAGAAATGACGGAGATGAGGATTTTAACCTGAACGACAAGATCAGGGTCGAACATTTGTATTTCGGATATTCGGATAAAACTCCTTTGATATTGAATGATATCAACTGTGAGTTTGAAAAAGGTAAGAAATATGCAATAGTCGGCGAGAACGGAAGCGGGAAGAGTACGCTTCTTAAAGTTCTTGCGGGTGTGAACGACATTCATTCTTATAAAGGAAAAATAAACATCGACGGAACAGAACGGAAGAAGATCAAAGATACGGGGTTTTGGAAAAATGTATCCTATCTTCCTCAGCAGGTTTTCCTTTTCAAGGATACGATCGCAGAAAATATCTTTATGTCGGGAAAACGCGAGTCGGATGAGACATATTTGGAACTGGCAGCTTCTTTGGATACTCTCAGACTGGTTAAAGATGACGGTGAAAATAAAACCGGTGAACTGTCCGGCGGCGAGAGGCAAAGAATAGCTTTTTTGAGAGAGATGCTTAAGGGCTCATCCGTGATCATGGCGGATGAACCGGATTCCGCCCTTGATATCGAGACGGGAGACCGGATAAGGGATATAATGCTGGGCTGTGACAAAACCTGCATCGTGGTTACACACAGGATAGGGGCCTTTCTGGCAGGTTTTGACAAGATCCTTGTAATGGCGGGAGGAAAGATAGTTGAGGCCGGGACATATGATAGCCTTATGGGGAAAAACGGCTTTTTCCGGGATATATGCTTAAGAGAAAAAAATAAATATTCTGATAGAGAAGCGGAAGCCGGCATGATATAATCATGAATTGAGGGGATTTGCTGGATCATATGGAGTGATTGTGGTATGAGAATTGCCATTTGTGACGACAGTAAAGAGAACCTGGCTCTCCTCGAAGACGTGGTAGACGGCTTAAAGCTCAGAGAAACAGAAGTTGAATGCTTTGAGAACGGTGAGAGTCTGCTCCGTTATATTTCCGACAGTAAAGAAAACTTCTACCAAATCTATTTGCTGGACATTGAAATGCCCGGGATCAACGGACTCGAAACAGCCAAACAGATAAGAGAGATAGATAAAAGAGCTATCATCATCTTTGTTACGGCTTATTCGGATTATGTGTTCAGTTCATTTGAAGTTCAGCCGTTCCGTTTTATAAATAAACCCGTAGACCGTGAAAAACTTGAAAATGTCATTCATGCTGCCGTGAATTATATATATACCAGTAAGAGGTATATATTTATTTCCGTTGATAAGGCCAAGATACAGCTCTGTTGTGAAGACATAATGTATTTCGAAGGGGATAAACGTAAGGTGAATGTTTATCTTCCGGAGGAGACATATTCTTTCTATTCCAAAATGTCCGATATCGAAAAAATGGTGGACAACAGCTGGTTTGTAAGGATCCATGTATCTTTTATAGTGAACATGGATTATGTGAAGGCTATCTATACGGATGAGATAGTACTCAATAACGGCATTCATCTTCCGGTCAGCAGGAAGTATCAAAGAAGCGTAAAGCTTGAGCATATGAGATATCTTAAGTGGAGAATGGGATTATGATCTCTTTGCTTATCAATTTATTTGATGTAGTTGTAATACTGCATTATTTTGGCAGACTATTGGAGACCGGCAAGAAAAGAAATGTATTTATCATTGCATCGGTCGTGATATTCACCTGTCTGTTTACTCTGTTCATAGTGCCTGAATTGCCTTATTGCAATCTGGTCTCTCTGTCTATTTGGACTTGCATATATCTCCCCGCATATAAAGGATCCAGGAGGAACAAGGTGGTATATGCACTGCTTCTTCTTGCGTTTGCCGGATTTTCACAAACGCTGATGTATCTGATCAATTACTGCTCTTCCAATGCGGTATATTCATTCTTTATTCCTCATCTTGTTTTCTATATCACTCTTGAGATCGTTGCCAGATACCAGACCATTAAGGGAAGAAGCATAGATATAAAACTATTGCTTATTCTTGTATCCGTTCCCCTGATCAGTTTTATTTCCATGCCATGCATGGTCCTTATAAGTGAGCAGATGTATGAGATCTCGCGTCAGAGAGAAATGAAACTTCTCCTTCCGATCGCATTACTGATCCTGTATATGAATGTCGTGGTGTTCTATCTGTACGATATTATAAGTTCCTCTTATGAGACCAAAAAGCAGAAAGAGGAATATGAAAAACTTATAATGTGGCAGCGTCAGTATTACGAAACTCTTTCGGATAACCAGAATGTCATCAGGAAGATCAAGCATGATATGCAAAATAATCTTCAGGTTGTCTTGAGCATGATAGATGATGAAGAATACGGGAAGGCCAAGGAGTATCTGGGTGAACTTTTGAAGGAACAATCCAGGGTAAACAGAGTTGTGTCTACCGGAAATGATGCGATAGATACGGTTTTGAACATAAAGTTTTCACTTGCGGAACAACTGGGCATCGAAGTGAAGAAGGATATCAATATCCCTTCCATGATTCCCATATCATATCAGGATAGCATCAAGATATTCGGAAACCTTCTGGATAATTCCATTAATGCGCTCAGAAACGACAACATCGAAGACAGAGTGATCAAATGGTTTATGTTCTATAATGCCAATGCTCTGGTGATACAGGTATCGAATCCTTACATCGGAAAACCTGTAAAATACAACAAGGATTCATTCTGGCACGGACTGGGATTGGATATAGTAAAAACTACCGTTGAAAAATATAACGGAACATTCGATGTGTCGGATGACGGTTCGGTCTTTACCGTAAATATTTTGTTGTACATTGATAATTACATTGAAAGCGACAAATAATTACAGTAAGTAAAAATCATCAGATTATATATGATAGTATACGACCAACGTAATCGTTGGGAGGTACACAAATGGAAGTAAAAGAAAAATTTCATTCTGATGTCATCAGGTTTGAGATCGATGGGATCAGGATGATCGGCAATAATCGTACCGGTTCTTTGATCGGGCTTGATGACAACGGATCGAAATTCGTTCAGGAGATAATGGACGGAAAAAATCCTGAAGTCGCTGAAAATATCCAGCCCCTGTATTATGCGTTCAGGGACGGAAGATTTTTCAGCAGTGACGGGGAAAAAGAAAACAAACTTGTGTCGGCATATTTTCACGTAACCGACAGATGCAATTTCCATTGCGTGGGATGCTACTCCTATGTGGAAGGGAGAAATTGCAAAAAGGATCTGACTTTGGAGCAGATATGTTACGAGCTGGACGAACTTTCCGAAAACGGACTTGAGGTCATAGTGTTCTCGGGAGGTGAACCGTTTATAAGGGATGATATCGATCTTATATGCAAACATGCCAAGGAACTCGGTATGTATACCAAGATCATCACCAACGGAACCATGCCTCATGACAGATATAAGAAGGCTCTTCCGTATATAGACCGTATAAGCGTTTCGGTAGACGGATATAATGAAACCACAAGTTTTATTAGAGACGAAGGGACCATGCCGAAGGTTCTTGAAACCGTTAGAATGCTGAAAGATGAAGGTGCGGTCGTAAATCTGATTTTTACCCTCCATCATAAAAATGCTAACTATCTGTATGAATACAGACAGATGGCAGAGGATCTGGGAGTGACTCATAACTTCAGTATGCTGACCACTTCCCCGGATGATGAAGCATTTAAAGATTATATTTTGACTGACGAAGATTTCGAGATAGTCAAAGAGTATGTGAATCACAATAAAGCGGTGATAACGGATTCGGCAATGGAAAGTGAAGGCCTTTCATGTAAATCCAGATGTGCTGCCGGTAAGATGATGGTAAGTATCGCCGCCGACGGAACGGTTTTTCCCTGCCACATGCTTCATGTAGATGAACTGAAATTGGGAAATCTTCTGGATAAGAAGCTTAAGGATATTATTTATTCCGATACAAATCCATTTTTGAATCTGGATATCAATTCACTGGAGAGTTGTAAATCGTGTAAGTATGCTTATCTGTGCGGAGGCGGATGCCGCGCAAGAAGTTATCTGAGCACGGGAAGTATATATAAAAATTCAGATATATGTGACCTCAGTTACAGTCATCTGGATAAAAAGTTTACTTCATTAAAGAAAGTATATGGTTTATAGAAAGGGGAATGAAAATGATTTTTTGTTTGAACAGTGTTGCAGAGTCAGGATGTTTCAATAAGGGAATTCCGGTTATAGGATGTTTTAGATTCGGACTTTGATCTTGACGAATGACAGTGATGACAAAGGGGACGCTTCTGTTTTGTTCTTGTGACAAAACAGAAGCGTCCCCTTTGCCACCTTGACATATATCTGAATGAGTGTTAAATTCGGTTTATGAATGAATATTCGTTCAGTTAAAAAGAGAGGTTATATATGCCCAAAACAGAAGAACAATGCAAACAGATGCGTGAAGATATGAGAGCCCGTATCCTCAGGGAGTCGGCTATCTATTTTGCCAAGAACGGATTCGGAAATACCAAGATCGGTGACCTTGCCAAGTACCTCGGTATCGGTCAGGGAACCATGTATATGTATTTCAAATCCAAGGAAGAGCTCTTTGAAGAGATCAGAAAGACTGCGGATAATAAAGAGGAACTGAAGAAGATGAAACTTCTTGTAAAACTTCCCATACCCGCAAAGCTCAAAATAGAGAAGATATCCGAAGAGATGGAAAAGCAATTGCGTACCAATGAAGATTACGCGGTTAAGATTACCATCTTCTCGCAGCTGATGCTTGAGCAGCATAAGGACTTTTCATCAAATGAGTTTTATAAAGAGCTGGTGAAAGTTATTAAACAGGGACAGAAAGAAGGAACAGTGGTATCCGGAGATCCCACGTACCTTGCGGATCTTTACTGGGGAAATATATACCTCTATGCACTTAAGAAGGTCTTTCTGAAAGATCCGAAAACCGTTACCAAAGAAACTTTATCAAGACTTCTGGAGGCATAAGATGCGCAGAGTTACAATAGTGACCGGATCGACGGGCGGAATAGGAAGGGAGTTTGTCCGCCGGATATCCGAAGATGAAGATATAGACGAGATATGGGCCGTCGGAAGAAACAAAGAAAAGCTTGAAAAACTCGCATCTGAATATCCCAAGGTAGTTCCTGTTGAAGCGGATCTGACCAAAGGTATCAGTGAGATATCAGAGAAGCTTAAGAGTGAGAATCCCGAGGTGAGAATTCTTGTAAATAATGCCGGAGCAGGTTATCTGGGATATTTCGAGAATATGGAACAGGATAAGATAGAGAGCCTTTGTACGCTGAATTGTACCGCGCCTGCATTGCTTGTTTCTGCATGCCTTCCCTATATGAAAGAAGGATCGGGAATCATAAACATTTCGTCCTCGTCTTCTTTTCAACCGAATCCTTATCTGACGATGTATTCCGCAAGCAAGGTATTCGTAAAGAATTTTTCCAGAGCCTTGGGAGTGGAACTTAAAAAGCGCGGGATAAAGGTCACATGCTCCTGCCCCGGATGGGTGGATACGGGAATGCTTCCCAAGGAGAAAAACGGAAAGAAGATTCACTACACGGGAATGATAAGTGCCGAGAAGGTTGTAAGTAAAGCGCTTGCCGATCTTCGAAGAGGCAAAGAACTTTCCCTTCCTTCATTTTTCGCAAAATATTTCAGGCTTTATTCCAAATACATGCCTACAAAACTTGTTATGGGACAGTGGGCATGGATAATGAGGAAATATGTATGAGCAAGAGAAAATATCTGTTTACGGAACGAGCACATCTCATGTGTCCCAATATGGGTTTTGCCATCGCACTTACCGTAAAGAGCCCCTATGATGAAAACAGGATAAAAGAAACCGTAGGTGTTCTGTCCGAAGCACATCCTTTTCTGAATTCACTGATCGGATATGAGAAGGAGTCCAATGCATATTTTTATGATGTAACGGATTCTCCGAAGACTGAGCTGAATCTGACGGGCACGGAAATCTCCGGAATAGAAGCGCCTGAGATTATTTCCGAATACGACCGCATTATGGGCAGGGACTTTGATCTGTTCAATGAAGGAATGCTGAAAGTGAGTGCATGGAGATTTGGTGACGAGACTGTTTTTCTCCTGGCACTTCACCACCTTCTTGCTGACGGACGCGGGGCTCTTATGCTGGCCGAGCAGCTTGCTTCCTATTATAAAGATGGAACAAAGCCTGCTTTTGCGGAAGAAAAGCTTATCGAATCCGCAGAGGATCTTCCGAAGAATTCCGAAATGCCACTCATAAGCAGATGGTTTACGAATAATGCCAATAAGAATTGGAAAAAAGAAAACAGGATTCTTTCATACGAAGAATATCATAAGCTTGCGGATGAATTCTTAAAGACAGATCGTGTAAAACACACTCTGTCAGAGATAAGCTCCGCTGATCTTACCAAGCTCATTGACGGATGCAAAAGGCATGATGTCACTGTCAATGATTATCTCATGGCCGAATTCATGATCCGGGAAAAAGCGAAAAGCGCAGTTGTTGCAAGTGACTTAAGAGATAAGCTGACATGTATTAATGAAGATTCTCTCGGAAATTTTGCAACTGCCTTCTCCGTCAGCACTGCCGGGAAATCCGATGATATATGGGAAGTTTCGAAGGAACTGCACAAGACTATACATAAGAAGATTAATACGCCTTCGGAACTGTGTCTTGTCCTCAGTTGCTATGCGGTGCTTGAACCGGGACTCCTGGATGCGGCATTCGTATCCGCAAGAGGATTGTATGAGAGTAAGGCCGGAGGGTTTATCGGAAAGTATTATTTTCGCTTTGATAAACCTCACGGATACAGTATTACAAATCTGGGTAAAGCAGATTGTGATGCAATAGGTGCGGCTTTTTTTATACCGCCTGCATCACCTGCTGCGATCAAGATACTGGGAGTTCTGACAATGAACGGAACACTCAGAATATGTTCCAGTGAAAGGTGACAAAGGGGACGCTACAGTTTTGTCATCAAGCGACTAGTTTCACTTGATGACAAAACTGTAGCGTCCCCTTTGTCACCTTATTTATTCTTATTATATAGAAGCTCAAGTCCCTGAATCAGTATATCAGGCTCTAACTTGAAATCTCTCTTGCAGTAAGGAGCAACCAGTGGACTTACACCTCCTGTCAGAACGGCCGTAACCGGTTTTCCCAGTTCTTCCTCTACTCTGTCTATTATTCCGTCAAGCATTGCCGCACAACCTATGAGTGAACCTGCACGCATGGAATCCACGGTGTTGGTTCCGATGACTTTGGCTTTGCCGGTCAGATCGATATTGGGAAGCTGAGCAGTCTGTGCGGACAACGCATTAAGTGAAACCCAGAGACCGGGGATGATCATTCCTCCGCGATAGCTTCCGTTTTCATCTATAACTGACATGGTTGTCGCCGTTCCCATATCAACGATGGCGATGGGAAGGCTATATTTTGCACGGGCAGCAACCGCACCTACTATAAGATCGCTTCCTACAGCGCCGGGATTGTCGGTACGGATGTCGAGTCCGGTTTTTAATCCCGGACCGACAACCATGATATCAATGCCTGCAAGTTTTTTCACCGCTTTGGGAAGTACGCTCTGAAGATAGGGAACAACGGAAGAGATTATTCCGCCTTCGATGTCTTTTACATCAACATGATTCATATCCAGTATGCCTTTGATGTCGAGGGCATACTGATCTTCAGTTTTATTTTTGTCGCTGGCAAGTCGTGCCGAGAATAGTTCTCTGCCGTTCTCGACGCCTCCGAGAACAATATTGGTGTTTCCTACATCAATAGCCAGGATCATGTTATACCTCCCAAGCGTGAATGGTTTTAGTTATCTCTTTTCAGTGCGTGTGCAACAGCCTTAGCAACGGTTCCGCCCGCAACCAGTCCGGTGAGCCACTCGATCATTCCCTGAATTCCAACGACCAGAATGATGAACATAAGGGGATTTACCGCACCTACCTTAGCTACAAGATTCTGAACGAACTCGGTCTTGTAGAATACGAGAACGATATATCCCATGAAAAGGATGGTGTTGAACATGGGTGCCATAAGGCCGCCTGCGTAGTAGCACCAGATCTTCTTTTTGTCGATCTTCTTAAGTGCCTTGAAGCAAAGTCCGGTAAGAAGTCCTACCAGGGTACGTACGACAACGCAGAGAATAATTGTATGAACGGGACTGATCTGGAAAAAGAAACCGGTCATTGCGGAAGCACCGGTCATTGCATCATAAAGGCTGGTAAGACCGTATACGAAACCGAGGACTGCGCCTTCTGCGGGTCCTAAAAGCATAGCTCCGATTGCAATGGGTACCATGGTGAACGTCATTACGAGAGGTCCTACCGGGATAGAAGATAAACCGGTTATCTTCATTACGAGAATGATGGTGATGAAGATGGCGAGTTCCGTCATCTTTCTGAGATTTGATCTGTTATTCATATTTTCCTCCTTGCTTGTGTTCCTCTTAGCGGGATACACTGCGTAGACCAACGTTTGTGAGGGAAAGGCGTTTGTCCTCCTGCCCTTCACCCGGAAGGTACAAGGAACAATTTCCCCTGCAAACAAGTCGATTATAGCATAAGAACCCCTTTCCACAAGGGGTGGATTGTTCTTTTTGGGATACATGTGATAGAGTAAAGTAAATCAGTACTTTTAAGGAGATACCAAGCTATGCTCAAGGGCAAAAATATCGTACTAGGAGTAACAGGCGGAATTGCCTGTTATAAAGCGTGTGAACTGGCATCGCTGCTGGTAAAACAGCACGCGGATGTACAGGTCATCATGACCGAAAATGCAACCAAATTCGTAACTCCCATAACATTTGAGCAGCTTACGGGAAATAAAGCGCTTACCGATACTTTCGACAGAAATTTCGTTCACAGCGTCGAGCATATTTCGGTTGCGGATAAAGCGGATATGGTCATTATCGCCCCCGCTACCGCAAATATCATCGCAAAGCTGGCACACGGGATCGCAGATGACATGCTGACCACCACGGTTCTTGCATGCAGATGCCCCAAAGCCATAGCTCCTTCCATGAACACCGCGATGCTGGAAAACCCCGTAACTCAGGATAATATAGAAACTCTACGTCATTACGGATGGGAGATAATAGAGCCCGACAGCGGAAGGCTTGCATGCGGTGCCGTTGGAAAAGGAAAACTTCCCGCGCCTGAAAGACTTCTCGAAGCGGTTCTTCATACCGCAGCTCATGAGAAAGATATGACAGGAAAGAAGGTCTTGGTAACCGCAGGCCCCACAAGAGAAGCTCTCGATCCCGTAAGATACCTGACCAATCATTCTACCGGCAAGATGGGATACGCCATCGCAAAGGCCGCATCAAGAAGAGGCGCAGAGGTTGTGCTCGTATCCGGTAAAACAGATCTTCCTGCACCCGCGTATGTAAAAGTGGTGGATATCACCTCTGCACAGGATATGTATGATGCGGTAATAGCTGAAGCCGGCAATTCAGACATCATCATCAAAGCCGCAGCGGTTGCGGATTACAGACCATCAACCGTAGCAGACAACAAGATCAAGAAGACGGACGGTGACATGTCCATCCCTCTTGAGCGCACCACCGATATATTAAAGACCCTCGGGGAAAACAAAAAAGAAGGTCAGTTCCTCTGCGGATTCTCAATGGAAACAGAGAATATGATCGAAAACAGCAAGGCAAAGCTATCCAAGAAAAATCTGGACATGATCGCAGCAAATAACGTAAAGGTTGAGGGTGCCGGATTCGGTGTGGATACCAATATCCTCACCCTCATCACCGAAGACGATCAGAAAGAACTTCCCATAATGAGCAAAGATGAGGCTGCTGATGCACTTCTCGATGAGATAATAGCGAAAATATGAAGAGACTGTGGCTGAAATTCAAAAACATCTGGACCTTACTTCATAAAGATATTTATGTCGGAGACCTGCGCACACAAAACATGAAAGCTTGTATGTTTGTAGGTATCTTTGTATTTATTGCGTCATGTGTTCTGACGACCATGAATATGATCGCGAACAGACATCCGATCACTGTCGCATCCACATCAATCCTGGCACTCAGCGGACTTGTTATAGTCTATTTAATACGCAAGGGTCATAAGATGATCCCGACGTACATGATGATCCTGATATGTCTGATAATCTTCACCTACTATGTCTTCAGCGGACAAACCGGCGGAACAACTGCGATGTGGACGATCCTTGTTCCTCTCGGTGTCGGATATTTCGGAAAAGCGCTTTACGGAATCTATTGCGGAATATATTTCCAGACCTTACTTGTAGTTCTTTTCTACACACCTCTCAGATCTTTTTTCACAGATAAGTATGCAAGATTTTTCATGGACAGATTTCCCGTCCTGTATTTCCTGAACCTTGCACTCATGTCGATCTGTCTGGTCAACTATCACATGTCGGTTCTTAAACTTCTGGATGCTGCCGAAGACCTTCGCAAAGCAAAGGAAGAAGCGGAGAGAGCAAACCGCGGTAAGAGCGATTTCCTTTCAAACATGTCACACGAGATCAGAACTCCCATTAATGCCGTACTCGGTATGAACGAGATGATCTTTCGTGAAAGCCTCGGTTCGAGCAATCATCTTCCCGGTACCGAACAGGAAACAAGAAAGAAGTTTTCGGACATCGCAAAGTATTCCGGAAATATCGGAAGTGCCGGAAATAATCTCCTATATCTGATAAACGACATTCTTGATTTTTCCAAGATCGAATCCGGTAAGATGCAGCTTGTCGAATCGGACTATATGTTCAGTTCAGTTTTGAACGACGTAAGTAACATGATCTACTTCAAGGCCAAGGAAAAGGGGCTTTCCTTTGAAGTGGATGTTGATAAAAACATTCCGGACGGACTTCACGGCGATGAGGTCCGCGTGCGTCAGATCATCACCAACATCCTGAACAATGCGGTGAAATATACCAAGGAAGGCTCTGTACATCTGAGGGTTAAGGGTGAAGAAAACACGCATTTGTCCGCAAATGTATTCAACCTGATGATCATTGTTTCGGATACGGGTATAGGTATTAAGGAAGAGGATATCGGAAAACTCTTCAACAAGTTTGAACGTATGGACCTTGATCGTAACTCCACGATAGAAGGTACGGGCCTTGGACTTGCGATCACCAAGAATCTCCTTGAGATGATGGGCGGACACATCGATGTACACAGTGTCTATGGCCAGGGTTCGGTTTTCACCATATTCCTGCCGCAGATCATTGTTTCGAAAGAGCCTGTCGGAGATTTCAGAAGGAAGTTCGACGAAAGCATTGAGGCAATGGAAGAGTATGAGGAGTCCTTCCGCGCGCCGGATGCACACATCCTGATCGTAGACGATACCAGAATGAACCTGATGGTCGTTCAGGGACTTCTCAAAGATACCGAGCTGAAGATCGATACTGCATTAAGCGGAACTGAGGCAATCGAACTTGCGTATAAGAACACTTATGACCTTGTGCTTATGGACCAGAGAATGCCGGCTATGGGCGGAACCGAGACCATGCAGCATATCAAGGAAGAGTGTCCTGCCTATAGGGATATTCCTTTTATATGCCTGACTGCGGATGCAATCAGTGGAGCCAAAGAAAGATATCTGTCTGAAGGCTTCGACAATTATCTGACCAAGCCCATAGATTACAAGGCCCTTGAGAAGATGCTGATCAAACACCTTCCTCTTGAAAAGGTAGTACTGAGTCCCAAGAAGATGCAGGAAGTTTTAGCGGGAGAAGATTATGAATAATGATCCTAACAGAACACTTAAGATCGTATTGATAACGATAGCCTCTGTTTTCGGAGGCCTGCTCGCAATCATCGGTTTGGGAATATTAATGATCGTGATGTTATTCCGCGGCGGGGTGAATGCGTTACACGAATATAACGAGAGGCAGGATGAAGAGGCAAGAGCCAAGACTTTCACCACTTATTATGAGGATGGCGAGATAGTATCCGCCGCGTATTTCTATCATGATACGGATTCGAACGAAGTAGTATGGGTTGATATTCCCGAAGACCGAGTTGAGGATCTTGTAACTGATCTGAATTCACTGAATATCGACAGAGTCGGTGGGATGAAGGATTACTTCTACGGATGGAAGGACGGTATCGAACTGACTTACGAAAGCGGAAATTCCATCCAATTTGACGGAGAACAGATAAGATACTATCGTGCCGGCAGCAGTGACTTTGCTCAGCAAATATATATGTATTTTGAGGAAGGCGATGAGGCTTTCTGGGAGATAGTGAGTGAATATACCGTGGACGGAAGGGAATTGCACAACCCGTTCTGGACTCCGCCTGTTGAAGATACCTGATGACGATAACGCCTATGGGGATGGACCGAAAGAACCTCTCCATAGGCGATTTTTTGGCTTAAAATAGGGATTTTGAAATATGTTGTTGCATTATCGGCCGATATAGGCTATATTTTTTTTTGTGTTGACGGAAAACGTTTTCCTAAATAATGAGGAGAGAAATATGGAATTAAGTGCAATTTACCACAGAATGTCCGAACAGTACTGCTATCCTCTGGATGATGATAACCTTATCATCAACATTAAGACCGGTTACGACATAGATCACGTATTTCTGATCTACGGAGATCCCTATGATGCGGGCATCATGGGCGGAGCAGAGCGCTGGAACGGGAAACGTGAGGAAATTGTTTATAAGAAGAGACTTAAGAATCATATCTGGTGGACAACCACCGTTAATCCTCTCTACAAGAGATGCAAATACTACTTCGAACTCCACTCGGGCGACGAAGTTATCTTTATGTATGAAGACGGATTCTATACCGAGGAGGAGATGAATCAGGAAGGCAAGACCCTTTCCCAGTTCATCATGCCCTGGATGAATCCCGCAGACATTTGCAGCACTCCCGGCTGGGTCAATGATACCGTGTGGTATCAGATCTTCCCAGAGAGATTCTGTAACGGTGATAAGAGTCTTGATCCCGAGGGTGTACTTCCCTGGCAGAGCGGCAAAGTTGGAATGCATGACTACTACGGTGGAGACATAAAAGGTATCAGGGACAGCCTTCCATATCTGAAAGAACTCGGAATTACCGGTCTTTATCTGAATCCCATATTTGAA
>JAEEGI010002921.1_pt1 | contig 41265 bp, 36 predicted proteins | sample 8958751 | NCBI WGS metagenome assembly JAEEGI01 (sample SAMN16246545, study PRJNA631951) | gut metagenome | biome: gut microbiome; feature: rumen; material: KS-attached | host: Bos | place: Iran: Karaj | collected 2018-10 | reverse complement strand
CTTTTTTACGTCTGAAAACAAACAATTTCTGTACAGGTCGGTAATGCATACGGTTGCTGCGTTACCCTCTTATAAAAATGCAACCAATCCAATGATGGTGAATAGAGTATATGACGAGATTTACCAAAAACAGTTAGAATACGGAATAAATACAGATTCTGAACATCCTATGAAATCCGGGATAGTTGTTGTCAGAACAGATTTGTCGTAAGGAGAACAGAGAATGAAAAAAATAGTAAGAAATACAATATTCCTTTTTATGTCTTTTGCGTTGTTATGCGGCTGTGCAAATATAACAACGCCATCTGATCAACCGTGCAATGAGGCAGGGGTTTCGGAATCAATCACTGAAGTATTCCAATCGTCTCCTGAGACTAAGGAAACAAATGACCCTTACGGGATCGGATTTGAATTCAACAAGCTCTACAGGGTTTCAGAAGTTCTTAATGAAATTCAAAGTTTCAGAAGCATACTGAACTCAGAATATGATCAAAAATTGAAAGATGCTAACGAGCACTTTCAAACCGATCTTTCAAACGGACTTTTTCCGGAGATATTCCGCTATGAAACGCTGTATGATCATTATGAGTATGATCTTCCTCTTGGTTCTCAAAAATACATTTCTCATTCATCGGTAGTACAGCCGTTAGTAAAATATTATGACCAATCAACAACAAGCAGGCTTTATGTTGATGCGGAAACGTTGGGAGATTTATATTATGATCTGCTCGTGTTTGGAAAATATGCTAACGAGGGAACTGAGAATCCGGCGAAAAGAAGTGAGGAGGAATTGATCAGCATTTCAAATGCAATAGTAGTACCTAAACTTATTAAAATCGGTATTTCTGAAAATGACTATTATGTTCATGTAATTCCTGCCAAAACCGATGAATACTATAACGAAATCTTTTACTATTCGACCGACGGTTACGTCTTAAACTGTCCTATTGCTTCTGTTCTACTTGATAATTACGGAATCGTTCGTGTAGTTCATGTTTCTGATCAGTATATTCTTCCGGACGATTTCAAATCCAGAATCCCGACTGTTGATGAACTGACAAAGATGGCAAAAGAATTAATAGATGAAGACTGTGATTGCGAATTCACATTTGAGTTTTCCGCCTGGCGCAGAGAATTTCAAGGCATGGAACTTCTGGAAGTATCAGGAAGATTGAAGTCGAACAATGATACATCCGGTACGCATCAGCATTCTGGAGCGTATGGCGTTGTTGGCTATTTCGTTGCGAAGGATTAGGTGCTTTTCTATTATTGCGGATTTCGCATTGTCCAACTATGTGAAGAACCCGCATGACGGCTGGGTCTGCTGGCAGAGAGAGGTCGGGGAAGCCGAGACGAAGCGGGTGTTCGGCGTCTGGGACGCCTCGACCGAGGCCGACAGGACGGGCTGCTCCTCATATATAATATCCGACGATTACGGCGAGACATGGTCTGGGAGACATCTCATGCCGCTGACGGCGCCGCACGGCCCCTCGCTGATGAAGGACGGAAGCCTGATGTATCTCGGGATACCGAAGGCACCGGTCTTCGCAACCGGGAGCGATCTCCCGGACGGAGTCTACTGCTACGTCAGCGCCGACAGGGGAGAGAGCTTCTCGATGCGCTCGAAGATCGAGATCGATCCCGCCTTCAGGCCCTGCGAGGCCTACGGCATCGAGCTGTCGGACGGCAGGATCGTCGGAACGGTCAGGACGGGGGATCTGCACACCCTCGTGTTCGGATCGGCCGACGGCGGATACACCTGGACGCCGGCGGTCTGTCTGACCTACGGCGCGCCGGCGCAGCTGATCGAGACGGCTGACGGCAGAGTGATTTGCACCTACTCGAAGCGCCGCGACGGGACGGGGCAGTGCATAAGAGTCTCCTCCGACGGAGGCGTGACATGGGGCGGTGAGATGTACATATCCTCGCCCGACGACGACCGCGACGGCGATCTCGGCTACCCGGCGACGGCGCAGTACCCCGACGGGAGCTTTATCACCGTATACTACCAGCGGTGGGGAAGGGACAGAAAGACCTCGCTCATGAGGACGCTGTGGAGATTTGAATAATAAAAGAAATACCGCCGCGCGGAAGCAGTCCGCACGGCGGTATTTCTGAAAAATGATTATACTTACATCGCGGTGTATCCGCCGTCGACCGGGAGGTTGACTCCGGTGACGTAGGACGAGGCGTCCGACGCGAAGAAGAGGACGGAGGTGTCAAGCTCGCCCTCCTCGCCGTAGCGCTCGAGGGGTATCATCGTCTCGGCGTTCTTGCGGAAGAAGTCTGAGTTGAGGGTGTCCCGGGTCAGATCGGTGTAGAAATAGCCGGGGCAGATCGAGTTGACGGTGATGTTGTATTTGCCCCACTCGGCGGCGAGCGCGCGGGTCAGGTTGACGACTCCGCCCTTCGCGGCGTGGTAGGGGGCCGATCCGGCGATCTTGTTTCCGACAAGGCCGTACATCGACGCAATGTTTATGATCCTGCCGTACCTGTTGGCGATCATCGATTTTTTCGCGGCGGCTCTGGCTACCTTGAAGGTGCCTAACAGATCGACGTTCATCTCCCACTGGAACTGATCGTCGGCGACGTCCTCGGCCGGGCAGACGTCCCCGGTCCCGGCGTTGTTAACGACGATGTCAACTTTTCCGAACTCGGCGATGACTCTGTCGACCATGGCGTCGACGTTTTCGGTGTCGGTGATGTCGCACCTGACCGCGAGGGTCTTCACCCCGAATTTCCCGGCGATATCCGCGGCGACCTTTTCAATCAGTGACTGACGGCGCGCCGTCGCGACGATCGTCGCTCCGTGAGCCGCGAGGGCCTTTGCCATCTGAACTCCGAGACCCGTCGAGCATCCGGTCACGATCGCTACTCTTCCGGTGAGGTCAAAACAGTCTTTCATTACTGCCTCCTGAATGACATTATATTATCTAATAGATTGCTCAAAAAAATGACGCGCGGCTTGATTTCCTGGCGCGACCTTGCATATTATACTACAAAGGGTATCGCGTGTCAACAAAAATCGGTGTCGCGCGAGTATTTCCGCAAAAAAGAGGCTTTTTCAGGAAAAAAACTAAAAAGATCAGTGTTTGTCACGGGTTCCCGCTCCTGACAGTTGCGTTTTTTACAAATTGTGCTTGACATAAATAACTCATTATGATAGAATAACACATGGATGGCCGTTTATACCATTTCAATCACTGGAAAGAAGTAGTTCGCGCGATGAAAAAACTAACGAACTTTTTTCCGGCTTTTCGCATATCACGAACGGAAATTCCTTCCCCCGGCGGTAAATATCATCTTATGTTCATTTCTTCACGCGCATGACCGCTTCCACAGGACCCGGTTGTGGGCGATTTTTGGTTTTTTAGGAGAATTTAAAAAAAATTAAAAAAAGTTCAAAAAAAATGAACCTTTTGCCTTTTTTTACGTCTAACTTAATGAAGGAGGAACGAAAAAGGCGTATTGCAGCCATATAATAGCTACACAAACCTGATAATCGCTTAACCAAAATTAAAGAAACGAGGACCACGCAATGATCAGACGAAGAATCTCACTGATCCTGGCGATCCTTACGGTCATGACTTTCATGATCCAGGGATCCTACGTGACAGTCTTCGCCCGGTCCGGCGGCGGTATAACAACTGACATCTCTGCTCCTCCCGACGACACCGGCGTTATGCCTCAGACAGGACCGGAATCCGAGCCGCCTCTCCCGAACACGTACACCCGGGAAGAAGATGCACCGACTAAAGAACGCGAAGAATCGCTTTACACAAAAACGATCGACAACGGCGACGGAACAAAAACGCTGGAGGTGTACGGCACTCCCGTCAAATACAGAACTGAAGACGGTTCCGTAAAGGACAGTATAGCAATCGTAGAAACCAATTAAAAAGAAAGAGGAATGACAATGAAAAAGATAATAATATCGTTATTGATAACGGCAATGATTATTACACATCTTTGCAGCTGCGCAAATGTGGTCAGGAATAAGTATGATACTAATAATCAGTCTGCCGGTGCTGGATTCTCAGGTAATACAGAGTCCGCCGATAACACAATCGCCACCTCGGTAATAACGGGATCGGCACACGATCAACTAAACATAGAATACGGACGGTTTTATAGCAAATATGACGAAGATTACAAACAGATCAGAGAAAAAATAGACGATTACGTAATGAATCGGACTTTGAGAGAAAGAAACAGTCATTTTGCCGAATACATCGCTAACGGAGTTATTCCGGAAACTATACACGTTGATTATTACGGTACTGACTTTGAGTTGTCCCTGAGTTCCAATGAATATGCTAATTACACATCGTTTGTTTGTCCTATCCTGATGTATTCCAATAAGACGTTGGGAATGAGGTGTGAGATTGATGCCGAAACTCTCGGAGAAAAATACTATCATATTATTTCATATACACCCGCATTATCCATGCGCACCGATGCCTCCATTGAGAAGACCAAAAATGAACTTCTAAATATGGCAAAAGCCTTTGCGGCGCCTCGCTTGGAAAAATGCCATCACAGTGAAAACGATTATCACATTATTACTCAAGAGCCAACTGACGGGAGACCAGAGGGAGTTTATTACTTTTATTTCTTATCCGACAACCGTTTTTTGAACGACACAGAAATAGCAATGGTTGCAATTGATGCCTTTGGGTTTCTGCAAGAGGCATATATATATGGCGTTAGATGCCTTGACAGTGACTTTGAGGAAAGGCTCCCAACCATCGACGAAAAAGCCCTGCTTGATGAAGCTAATAACCGTTTCAGAGAAAGCGAATGTGACTGCAACCTTTCGGTTTCCTACAGTGTTTTCCAAAGAGAATACAATGGAAAGATGTATGCCGAACTTCAGTGCGCGATTATTCCGGACAACAAAAATCCGGAAACACATCATCACGATTACATAAATAATCAATTCTGCGTTTTTCTGGAGCTGAGAGATTGAATCCAAAAAAACCAGCACATGGTCAAGTGTTCGAATCCCTACATTCCAAACGATTTCCAGGCGGAAGCGCAATACTTCCGCCTGCGTTTCGTTTTCCGGGGGTTTCTATCTACATTTCCTGAAGGTTTCGCATTTGCGGGCTGATCAGTCTGTTCCGAGGAAAAACAAATCCGAACCGTTTGCGGGTAACGGTAAGGTTACCTGAACGGTTCGGATGGGGTTGTCCTGGTGAGCCGAAAAACGCGGTTACCCGCCCGCGGCGAGCTTTTCGATGACACTTTCGATCTCGGGCCAGGAGCCCACGCGGATCATGCCGTGCGCCTCGGCGTCGTAGCTCCGGTTGTGCGGAGCCGTCATAAGGATCTTGATATAATCGCCGCCTTCGAGGTTGTGCGGACCGTCGTCGATCAGCACGTCGCCCTTTATCATCTGTTTGTTGTAGGTTATTATGACCTGCTTCTGCGTGAGGAAAGGAAAATAGCGGAAGAGGACCTCGGTCATCTTTTCGGGGACGACGCAGAACTGCGTCGCGGTGACGACATAGACCTCGTGTCCGGCGTCGATGAAGCGCTTCAGCGCCTCGGGGGCGCCGGGCATCGGCTTTACGTTCTTCCAGAAGCCGGGCTCCTTCGGGAGTCCGTATATCTGCTCGGGCGTAAGTCCGGGGAAGGCCTCGGTGACGTTCCAGGATCTTACGTCGTCGTACGCGACGTCCGTTCCGTATCTTTCGTTCGCGACCTTCAGCCAGGCGTCGAGCAACCGCTCGATCGTGTCGTCCATATCGACGAGTATCCTCATTCCGGGTCCTCTTTTTTCCTCAGGCTCTTGACAAAGAGCCTGATATGTTGTTTAATATATGTATCATGTATCCGGCGCACGGCCGGAATTATCAGCGAAAGCGGGTATCTGAAAATGAACGTTATCGACGTGTTCGACTGCTGCTACAGGGCCGAAGGGAATTTTGGCGGAGTTAAGCGGAGGGCGGTAAAGGTCAAACTGACCGCCGATTCCGACGCCGGCGAGATAAGCTATACCGCCTCGGTCTCCTTCTTCCCCTACCGCGATCCCGAGGATTTCGTGATCTCGGGCGACGCGTATTATGAAAAGGAACTTTACAGAGCGAAGGGAAGAAGGAGCCGCAAGCGTGAAAAGGGCTTTCTTGCCGAACTTCAGACCGTCTGTGACGGCCTCGCGGAAAAGGCGGGCGGAAAGATATTCTGGGACAGCCCGCTCTATTCCCCCAGACTGGGCTGAGAGCCGCCCGCGAAGGGAAAAGGCATTCTCTCCCTGATCCTGCCCCGGGTCAGTCCCTTCCGAAGAAGGAGAGGATCTCTTCGACGTAGGGGATCATTATGTCGTCGGTGCTGATGAATATCTCGTGCTTGGCGGTCGGGAACATCCTGTAGCGGCAGTGCGGTATGCGCTTCGCCAGCTCCTGCTGGGGAGGTATCAGCACGACGGTGTCCCTGCCCCCGGAAAGGATCAGCACCTTCGTTTCGATGCGCTCGGGCCTGCCCTTCTTCAGTATACGGCGGCAGACGAGGAGCGACTCGAGCGTCCATGAGTAGGTCGGCGAGAAGTTCTGATAGTCCTCGTGAGTGCGGCGGAAGAGCTCGTAGCGCGAGAACCTCGGCTCGGAATTGCCGCAGGAATCGGCAAAGACCTCATGCCCCGGATAGTCGGAAGCCATGAAGATCCTTTTCTTCGCGCCGCCGAAGAGCTTTGCCGCCCTGCATATCGCCCGTCCGGCGAATGCGGGATAGCTTCCGGTGGAGGGAGCCACCATCGGCGAGGAGAGCACCGCCCGGTCGAAGGTGTGAGGGTGATTCTCAAGGAAAAGCGCGGCGACCGCGCCGCCCATCGAATGCGAATAGAGGAAGAGCGGAAGATCCCGAGGGACGGTCTGCTCGAGAAAGCATTCGAGATCGCCGACATAGTCGTCGAAGCTGTCGACGTGCGTCAGCGTTTTGTCGGGGACGTCGCGGCAGCTCTTTCCGTGGCCGCGCTGGTCGTAGAGCCAGACAGAATATCCCTGCGAGAGGAAATACCATGACATCTCCCGGTATTTTTCCCCCGATTCGGTATATCCGTGAAGGATGACGACGTTCGCGACCGGGCTGCCGGCGGCAAAGGAATGCCAGCAGAGGGCTTTGCCGTCGCACCCGCGGAATATGCCGTCGGTCCTGACCGACTCGAGAAAGGGATCGACCCTACGGTCCATCTCTGAGGCGAAATCCGCCTCGGGTATCACAGTGAAGTTTCTCATGCGGCAGTATCTGTTTGTATCAGTTGCCGCTGTCCGCGTCGGTCTTTTCGGCCTTGAGCCCCTCGATGTCGCCTAGGACCTTCTTCTCTCGGTAGAAGAAGAAGAGGACGGCTCCGGTCACACAGGCCGCGGTGGCGATCCAGGCGACCGTCCGGTACTGACCGGCGCTGACCGATCTGATCTCGCTGCCGTCGGCGGCGTGGGTGATCGTCGCGACGGTCACCGAGGTGTATATCACCATCGAGAGCGCCTGTCCGAGTTTCATCGCGAAGGTCCTGGCGGCGAAGAACATGCCGCTGCGATCCTCGCCGGTCTTAAGGGTGTTCAGCTCGGATACGTCGGCGACGCAGGCCTGCGGGAGGATGCCGAGGATAGCCATCGGGATCCCGGCGCAGCCGGCGATCAGGATGCCCCAGAAGAGGCCCTTGCCGCAGAGCGCGGTGATGAGGAAGACCGCCGAGTAGGTGAAGAAGCCGGTGATGATCAGCTTTTTCTTGCCGATCTTCTTCGCCAGCAGGTTGACGGCGGGGTAGAGCATGAGGCTCACGACCGTCATCAGCACGGTGAGCAAGAAGGTGTAAGAGGAATCGATGTCCATGAGCCTCGTCTCAAAGTCGGCAAGTCCGGTCTGGAAGAGGGTCACGGCAAAGAAATAGATGACGTCGGAATAGACGAAGCGCCTGAACTGTCCGTCGGCGAAGGTCTTGATCAGCGATCTGAAGGCCGGGGTGTTGACCGGCTTCGAGTCGATGTACTCGCGCTCTTTTATCAGGAAGGACGGGATTATCATCGCGGCTCCGGCTACGAGCGCCAGTATCGCGATCGCGAGCTTCATGCCGTTCTCCTGTCCGCCGACCAGAGATCCGAGAGGACCGGCGACCGTCGGGACGAGGGTCGAGAGCGAGAAGCCGGCGATGTAGGTGAAGGAGATATAGGTCGAGACGTTGATGCGGTTCTTCTGGGTGTTTCCGAGCTCGGCGATCAGCGCGTTGTAGGGCGTGCAGTAGAGCGTCATGAAGAGGTAGAAGAGCATCAGCAGAAGGAACATCAGGATGTTGTTGAGCGTCGTGCTGCCCGTCTGGGGAAGCGCGAAGATCGCCACCGTGACGAGGGCGAAGGGGATCGCGACCGCCTTCATGAAGGGGATGCGCCTTCCGCCCCTGAAGCCGGCGCGGTCTGACCAGCTCGCGATCAGCGGGTCGGTGACGGCGTCGAAGATGCGGCCGAAAGCTGTGATCACTCCGAAGAGGGTGAGGGTTGCAAGTATCGGGCTCTGAGTGATGAAACTCGCGAAGAGTCCGTTGGTGTCTCCGGGATTTTCGGGGACGCCGGTGTAAAGGTGAACGAGCCAGGTGGAGACGATTCCGGAGAGCAGACTCCATCCGAACTGACCCACGGCAAAGATCCAGAGGATCCGGTTGGTGATCGGCTTCAGTGTTTTTCCGGTCTGAGCTTCCATGAGGTTTTCCTTTCAGCAGATGATATTATTTAAAATGATAATCGATAATAAACAGCAACGGAGTAATATTGAAACTATGAAAAGATTTGGCATTTTCGCCTGCCTCGCCGCCCTTCTCCTTGGAAGCGCGGCCTGCGCCGGCCCTGAAGGACAGAGCGGTTCCGTGTCGACGGCGGAAGGATCGACGGAGGATAATACCACCGCGGTCGCCGACGAGCCGCCCGTCGCGCTCGAGTTCAGCGGGGGTGCGGTATGGTCGGACGGGACCGTCGCTGCGGAGGCCGGAAAGATCGGCGTTCAGAACACCGCGGCGTTCACCCCGGACAGGAGCGAATTCAGGCTGACGGTGAGCGTGCTCTCGGCGGGGAAGGGATCCGGCGCAATATGTTTCAAGTCGTCGGCGCCCGACGACGGCTACCGCCTCGTCTTCAGCCACACCCTGCACAAAGTAACTCTCTACGTGAACGACAGGGGCTTTCTGTCCTGGAAGTCTGCCAAATCGGCGGATATCCGCGAGGGAGTGCCCTTTGATGTGACGCTTGATTTCAATGGCAGCAACGTAAAGGTCAGCATGGGAACCGCGGAGGATCCGGCGGACAACCTGCTCTTCGATCTTGACTGCAAGCCGGCGGGCGACCTCGTCATCTTCGACTGCGGGTCGTTGGGCGGAGTGTCCTTTTCCGGCATCGGGATCTCTGAGGTCCCGCAGGTCGCCGGGGCTACATGGTGCAATCCCGTGATCCCGAAAGGGATCGAGGGCGCCGATCCCTTCATCCTCTGTTACGGGGGAAAATACTATATGTACGCGACTAACGCCGCCGGCGAGGGATACAAGGTAAAGGTATCCGAGGATCTGGCCAACTGGACCGACCTCGGCTTCTGCCTGCGCGACGCAGACGTGTACGGCAGCCCGACCGCAACGGCGGGCTTCTGGGCGCCCGAGGTCTACGCGGTCACAAGGGAGGGGAAGGAGCGCTTTCTCATGCTCTATACCGTCGACGAACACGTCGGCGCGGCCTTCGCCGACAGTCCCGAGGGACCTTTCAGGTCGGAGAAGAACGCCTATCTGATCGAGGGGCACAAGGCGATCGACGCCACTCTCTTCACCGACGACAACGGAAAGAGCTACATCTACTACGTCGGCTTCGGAGGCGTCGACTACGGCATCTACTGCAGCGAGATCGACCTTGAAACGCTGAAGACGAGCTCCGAGAGACGTGTGCTGTCGCCCGACGGCGGCAGCTGGGAGACGAGAGAGGGCTCGGTCACAGAGGGTCCGGCGGTCCTGAAGCACAAGGGGAAATACTATCTCACCTATTCGGGCAACGGCTATACCAGCAAATACTACGCGATCGGTTACGCCGTGTCAGACAGTCCATTCGGTCCTTTCGTAAAGGCCAAAGAGAATCCGATACTCGAGAAGACCGACGATTCGGGCGTCTTCGGCCCGGGACATCACGGGTTCTTCTATACGCCCGGCGGACACCTGATGCTCGCCTACCACCGCCATCTCGACGGATCGACGGTCCATCCGCGCAGCTGCTGCATCGACCGCGTCATCTTCGTCGACGTCGGGGAGGATCACGACCGGCTTGTCATCGCCGGCCCGACTGTCACGCCGCAGCCGATACCCGACTGACCGTTATAATACTTTAATCAATTATACTTTAAGAAAACCTTTTTGTCAACAACCGGACAGGCTGTCTTTGCGTCGGATCTGAAAAAAATCAGCCCGGATGTAATCAGCCGCCCGGTTTTTGCGAGTATATAAGTGAAGGCGGATCTATTCTGAAAGGAGCGGACGCATGCAGGACAGCGAGATCGTCGGCCTGTTCAATAACAGGGACGAAAGAGCCATCAGCGAGGCCAAAAGCAAATACGGCGGCTACTGTCTCTCTGTCGCCGGCAATATTCTGGGGGATCCCTGCGACGCGGAGGAGTGTCTGAGCGACGCCCTTCTTGCCGCCTGGAACAGTATCCCTCCGGGCAGCCCCGGGAATCTCCGGACATATCTGGGAAAGATCTCAAGAAGGCTGGCGATAAGCCGGCTCAGGGAGCGGACGGCAAAGAAACGGGTGCCGCCCGAGGCGATCGTCGCCCTTGAAGAGCTTGGGGAAATATCCAGCGGCGACTCTGCAGGGGAGGGCGGCGCCGGGCTGTCGGAGCTGCTGTCGGCATTTCTCAGGTCGCAGAGAGAGGATGACAGGAACATCTTCATCCGCAGATACTGGTATTTTGACCCGGTGTCGGAGATCAGCGCAAGATACGGCTTCACAAAAAGCAAGGTCACCGTTTCGCTCAAGCGGACAAGGGACAGACTCAGGGATTATCTGCGAAAGGAAGGCGTGGAGATATGAACATGACCGGATTTGACATCGCTCTCGCGGTAGGTGAGATCGAAGACGGTCTCGTAGAGGCCGCAGACAGCTGCCGGAAACCCCGGCGAAGGACCGTGAAAAGGATCGCTGTCGCCGCCGCGGCGGCGGCCGCAGTCATCGCCGCAGCCATTCTTATCCCGGCGCTCTTCCGCAGCGACAGATACACTCTGTATTACGTAAAGCCGGAAGTCATGGGGGAATATCCGATCGATCTTTCCGGATGGTCGGATATCTCGAAATTCAGCGACAAGCTTCGCCGCCGGACCGGAGAGGCAAAGAGGAATGAAGAATCGCTGCCGGAAGGGAAGAAAATGACGGTCGATCTCCTCGGCGAGAAGATCGAAGTCACAAGCTACACATACAACGGTTATTACGACCAGTATTATGTAAAGAATACCGACCGTTACAGCAGCACTGCATACCCCGGGGCCTTCAGAATCTCGGCGAAGACAGGGGCGGTCGAAGAATATTACAGGAATATTGAGATGTTTCCTGAGATGGCCGCCGGAATGAACTGCGACATAATCACCCCGGAAGAAGCCTCCGAAACAGCGAAAAGAGTTATTGAGGAGATTCTGGGCGAAAAGGGAAAGCGTCTCGCCGCGGGCGAACCGGTACTTGATTATTTCCCGGACGAACGCGACGTCAAGGGCTGGGGGCAGGTATATACCGTCTTTTTTCACAATGAGACTGTCGACGGATGGCAGCTTACCGGATCGGGCCACGTGCGTGTGGGAGGAAAGGGGGATGTCATCGGTTTCTATGTCACGGCACTCCCCCTGCGCGTCGAACCCGACGAGCTTCCGCCGGATTTCAGCGACGAAAAGATCATGGGAATCATAAAAAGCTGTATGAAAGACCCGGACGCGGAATATGTGATCGAACAGAAGTCAGTGATAAAGAGCCTCGGGAGGCTCTGCGCCAGGTGTTATTTCGTCCCTGTCACCGACGGTGTCCGGGGCAACGGATACTCGCTGTATATACCGCTTGACTGAATAATTCCGGGGCTGCGAACCGCAGCCCCGGAATTATTCATCGCCGTTATTCCGCCGGATCATGCACCCGCGAGAGACGCGATGTATTTCGACGCACCGTCGGCGGCGACAGCGCCGTCGGCGGCGGCGGTCACGAGCTGCCGGAGTTCCTTAGTCCGGCAGTCGCCGGCGGCGAACAGTCCCGGCGTCTTCGTCCGGCAGTCCTCTCCCGCGACGATATATCCGGCCTGATCGATATCTGCGAGTCCCTCCGCGAAGCGGTTGCCGGGTTCTCTGCCTATTGCGACGAAGAGTCCGTCGACGGCGATCTCTGTCTCCTCGCCGCCGGCCGATGTTACCCTGACTGCCCGGAGGCGTCTGTCGGCGACGAGCCCGGTCACCCGGCTGTTCAGCACCGGCTTTACGTTGCCCCGCGCGAGGACGAGCGAGACGGTCGACGGATCCGCCCTGAAGGCGTCCCGGCGGTGGATGAGATATACCGTATCCGCCAGATCCGAGAGATAGAGAGCGTCCTCGAGGGCGGTGTTCCCGCCGCCGTTCACCGCCACCCTCTTTCCCCGGAAGCGGGCGCCGTCGCAGGTCGCACAGTAGGAGACGCCACGTCCGGTCAGCCGCTCCTCGTCGGGAAGCCCCAGCTTCCGGTTTTCGGAACCCGTCGCGATTATGACCGCGCGTCCGGTGTATTCCGCCTTTTCGCCGATCACCGTCTTCGGGTCGCCGTCTTTCAGTCCGGTCACACGGTCGTAGACAAATTCGGCGCCCAGCGCCTCGGCCTGGCCGCAGAGCTTCGTCGCGTAGTCGAAGCCGGATATCCCCGGCGCAGCCGGGTAGTTCTCGATCGACGGCGTGCTGATTATCTGCCCGCCGCAGGCCTTCGCCTCGATGACGAGGACGGTCTTTGCCGCCCTGCGCGCGTAGATCGCGGCGGTAAGGCCGGCGGTGCCGCCGCCGATCACGATTATGTCATGCATGGTTCAGTCGCGCAGCAGCGCGGCGATCGCGTCGGGCGGGATGAGGCCGACGCTTCTTTTGTACTCCTGCCCGCCTTTGAAGACAACGAGGCAGGGGATGGAGGAAATGTCGTAGACGTCGGCGAGCTCCTCGTTCTCGTCGATGTTGACCGATACGAATTTTGCCTCGGGATGTTCGTCCGAGACCTTCTCAAGCATCGGCGCGAGCATCCTGCAGGGGCCGCACCAGTCGGCGTTGAAGTCGGCGATCACCGTCTTTTCGGTGTTGAGCACCTCTTCCGCGAATGTTTCCTCAGTTACTCTGATCACTGCCATTTTCCTGTTCACTCCTTATATTTTTTATTATTTTCATTATCACCGCGAGAAGCGCCTCGGCTTCTTCGCGTTCGATCCCGATGCAGCATCTCATCTGCTCCGGGACCGAGAGCGCCCTTTCCTCAAGCTTTCTGCCGGCCTCCGTCAGCGTGATCCTGACGCAGCGCTCGTCGTCGGTGCAACGTTCCCTCGCGATATACCCTTTTGCCTCAAGTTTCCTCAGAAGAGGCGTCAGGGTGCTCTGGTCGAGCAGCAGCGCGTCCGAGATGTGTTTGGCGGTAGTTTCCCCGTTTTCCCAGAGGAACATCATTATGACGTACTGGGTGTATGAAAGGTCAAGCTCGCCGAGCGGCTTCGCGTATCTGTTGACTATTTCTTTGGCGCAGAGATAGACGGGGAAGCAGAGCTGGTTGCGGAGCCTCAGCGATTCGTAGCGGTCGCTCACAGCAGCTGGATGAGGTCGGCTTCGATGGCGTCGGCGCCGTATACGGGCGCGTATCTCTTTACGACTTTTCCGTCGCGTCCGACGAGAAACTTCGTGAAGTTCCACCTGATGTCGCCCGGATTCTTCGCAGTCTTGCTGATCGAGCTTATCATCTTCATCGCCGCTTTGTTTTTAATACCTGAGACTTCTTCTTCGGGGGCCTCGGCCTTGAGGAAGGTGTAGAGAGGCGATTCGTTTTCGCCGTTGACCTCGATCTTCTTTAGCTGATCGAAGCTTGTTTTGTACCTCGCGGTGCAGAATTCGTGTATCTCGTCGTCTGTGCCGGGGGCCTGGCCGGCGAACTGGTTGCAGGGAAAGTCTAGGATCTCGAAGCCCCTGTCGCGATACTTCTCATAGAGCTTCTCAAGCCCTTCGTACTGCGGAGTGAATCCGCAGCCGGTGGCGGTGTTGACGATGAGAAGGACCTTCCCCTTCATTTCGGCAAGATCCAGCTCGCCTTCTTTTCTTTTTGCAACTTTGAAATCGTAGACAGTCATTTTTTACTCCTTCGTTCGGCGGAAATTACTTTGTTAGCAAACTAATTATATCACATCACGGAGAGGTTGTCAAGAGTTTTTTAAAAATCAAAGCCCAATTATTTGCCACTAATATATTGCATAAAGATGTGGATGTAAATCGAAATATCAAATAGCACAGTTTATTTGAAACAGAGTTTGAAAAAACAGGCTTTAAATGGCGCGAAAGCCGCCTTACAATGAGTGCGTCGGCGCGGGAGCCTGATCGCCGCGGGCGTTATCGGATTCCTTCTCGAGCGACTTTTCTTCCGGGAGGATCCGCTGGAAGCCATCAACAGAGACTGTCCCCGCCGTCGGCGGTAATTGCCGTAACTTAAAACCCAAGCAGCCAATGCCCCTTTGGACACTGGCTGCGTAAGCATATTCGGGGTCCTGCGGTTTAGCCCGCGAAATCAAATTCAAGACTGAACCTTCTTGATGACTCTTCAGGCTTTGACATATCGTCAAAGAGTATTTTGGTAATTCTGTAATGACCAGCTGAAAGAGGGAGCAGGCTTTCCGACAAATAATTGTATGTGGGCAGGTCTATTGTGTACGGAGGGTCTTTTGAGACAGCCCACCCGATTGTCAACGCATAATACGCATTGTTTATATCGGCATTTGTTAGTTTGTTCCAACTTCCGTTTTCTAACCTTTCAAGTTCATAATAGCCGGTATTTATCCAGAAACCTGCGTTATCGTTGTCAACAATATGGATTAGAACATATTTATCGGTAATTTCTTTTAAAACAAGTTCAATGTTCCACGAATCTCTATGGGTATCGGCAGGTAAATGCGTGGTATATTCTTCGCTTCCTGCGGCAGGATTTGCGGTGTGGATTGTTGTTTGTTCATCGGATGAAGATGCTATCTTCCCATCCCGGTCTGTTGGATCTGTATTTGTCGTGCAGGAACAAAACAAAGCCGATAAAATGACACAAGCAATACAGATTATTGCTGGATATACTTTTTTCATTTTGGGTCACACCTTTTTATTCTCATTATTCTTCTTCCCATCGTTCTGCCGATTCCGCTTTTGCTGTTGTAATCAGTGAAATAAGCCCTGAATACATCCGAGTGCCGCCAGAACCATAATTGGTTTTTACTGTTGCGATTCCGTACACATTGTTGCTATAAACAATAGGCCCTCCACTGGCTCCGGAATAAATAAATGCAGATGTGTCAAACATATTTATTTGTGTCATCGCCGTTATCTCTCCTGCAGCTCTCCAAGGTGAGCCGGGGGTTTTATCTCCGGGATACCCCAGAAGATCAATATTGAGGCCCAATTCTGAGTTGCCGCAACTGTGTATTCCAAACCAACCACATGTGCTTCCTATATCTGTACTAAGCTGAATTATGCTCCAATCCCAATCGAATGCAAAATAATTGCTGGAATCGCTATCATCATAGTAGGAATTGTTAACGAAATTCATACTGATAGAAGCGCTGGAATAAGAAGCAGAAGCGATGTAAACATTAGGTGCACTTTCGCCAGCATAAAAGGTTATTTCGGATGCCCATCCATCACACGGGAGACTATTATATTCAGGAATCCAAAGACCGTGTGCGCATGATATTATTATATCATAGCATTGCAAACTGGCAGACGAGTATATATAAACATCAATCCCAGGTGATGAAGGATTTGAGTCGAATCCGCATTCCAAAACACCAATTCTGCTATCTGGAGGAGAAATAAGTGTTCTACCATCCAGATCAGTTATACTGCGTAAAGAAGCTGATTCTGATGAAATGCTTGATGGGAGAAATGCTGAGCAATCTACGGGAGGTGTGTTCTTTGAAATTTCACTTACCGTAGTGGTGGTTTTGGTCCCGTCAGAGTGCTTTGTGATTATTACTTCGTTATCCAAATAATCAGTAGCACAGATCCCGTAACACAATACGTTCAAAACACCTAGAAGGGCAAATGCCATAAGGCAATATTTGGAAAGGACGTTTTTGAGCCTGAAGCAGACTTTTTTCGATAGTTTCATAGTTCTTTTCCTTTCTTTGCTTAAGTTGATTGTGTGAGTGGTTTAGAATTTCGAGAGCATTATTTCCACCCCTCCCTTACTAATATACCAAAAGAGAATGGAAAAGTCAACTTTTTTTTCAATTTTGCCTTAATTTGTTTCAATTTTAATCAATTTTTGATTTTGCCTTCTTTTCAGTTTTCATTATGTGATTCACCTCCTTGATATAAAGAAACCGCTCGACTTAAAATGGCGCGAAAGCCTCTTTACAATGAGTGAGGCGGCGCGGCAGCCTGATCCGGCGGCCGGCGGAAAAGCAAAAAAGTGTTGACAAACGCCCCCTGTGCGTTTATACTTTTCTTTGAAAAGACCCGGCGGAACGCCGGAGGAAGGCGATGAAACAGATATGCTTTACCGCGCCGACAGAAAGGGAGAGCCGGTCTCGGCCCTCGGATACGGATGTATGAGATTCTCCCGTAAGGGAGGATCGATCGACTTTGAAAAGGCGGAGTCGGAGATCATGCTCGCGATTGAGAAGGGCGTCAACTATTTCGACACCGCCTACATATACCCCGGCAGCGAGGAGACCCTCGGACGGATACTGGCGGAAAACGGCGTCCGGGACAGGGTGAAGATCGCGACAAAGCTCCCGCAGTATACCGTGAGATCGATCAGGGGTGCCGACAGGATCTTCGCCGAGGAACTGTCGAGGCTGAGGACCGACCGCGTCGACTACTACCTGATGCACATGTTCACCGACTATGCCGAGTGGGAGAACCTGAAGTCGCTTGGCATCGGGGACTGGATCGCCGCGAGGAAGGCGGAGGGGAGCGTCGGGAACATCGGCTTCTCCTTCCACGGAAACACAGAAATGTTTCTGAAGATACTGGAAGCATATGACTGGGACTTCTGCCAGATCCAGTACAACTACCTCGACGAGCACACCCAGGCCGGAAGGCGGGGCCTCGAGGCCGCGGCGGCGAAGGGGATCCCGGTGATAATCATGGAACCGCTCAGAGGCGGCAAGCTCGTAAGGCTGCCGGTGAAGGCGATGTCGAAGCTTGAGGCGAGCGGGACGGGGTACACGCCCGCGGAGCTGGGTCTGCGCTGGCTCTGGAACCAGCCGGAGGTGACCTGCGTGCTGTCGGGGATGAACTCGGCCGAAATGGTGGAGGAGAACGCACGCATCGCCTCCTCAGCCGTGCCAGGCTCATTCTCTGACGCCGACTTCGCGCTCGTCGAAGAGATAAAAAAGATAATAAAAGAAGCGGAAAAGGTCGGCTGCACCGGCTGTGGCTACTGCCAGCCCTGCCCGGCGGGGGTCGACATCCCCGGTATCTTCTACTATTACAACATGATGTACACCGAGGGGAAGAAGAACGCCGCCCGCTTCGAGTACGCGCAGTCGTCGGGCCTGAGGCTCGATCCGCCATACGCGACAAGGTGCGTCGGCTGCGGAAAGTGCGAGAGGCACTGTCCGCAGAAGCTCCCGATTAGGGAGAAGCTGAAGGAGGCCGACCGGGCGCTGAGGCCGCTGCCCTTCAGGATCGGCGTCGCCGCGGCGAGAAAGTTCATGGTAAAGAAATGAGCCTGACGGTGGGATATTTCGCCGATCCGCACGTCGGCAGCGACGAGCTTAACTGCAAAACGCGCAGACCTGCGCTGTCCCTTGGGAAGATGCGGGAGCTCATGCGGATATTCGCCGCACGGCAGGCAGATATCGTCATATGCCTCGGCGACCTCATCGACGGCAGACACGGGCCGGAGGAGGCACGGCGCGACGCCGCCGCCGCGGCTGAGATAATGAAGGCGTCTTGTCTACCCTTCTTCTGTCTGCCCGGCAACCACGATCTGGCCGAGCTGACTCACCGGGAGTTCTTTGACGCGGCCGGCATCCGCAGGCCTCCGTTCTCATATGAAAAGGAGGGCGTCACCGTTGTCTTTCTCGACGCCTGCTTCTCGGACGACGGAACTCCGGAGGGAAGAGCATACTTTTCCGACGGGGAACACCCCGACTGGACGAATTCATATGTCCCCCGGTCACAGACCGAAAAGCTGAAAGATCTTCTGATCCGGGGCGGGGAGGAGGACAGGTTCGTGATCCTCTCGCACCAGAGCCTCGATCCCGGCTGCGAGCCGAGGCATGTCGTGAGAAACGCCGGGGAGATCCGCGGGATCATAGACGAATACGGCCGAGGGCGCGTCATCGAGTCGGTCTGCGGACACTATCACCGGGGAAGGGAAGCGGCGGTCGGCGGCCTGCCTTACGTCAACCTGCCGGCGCTCTGCGACGGGGAGAGCATCCCGCCCGGCGCCTGCCGGATAAAGCACTACACGGTATGAAAAGAGAAAGGGGATCGGTAAAATGAATAAAGAACGCATCGCTTCGAGCCGCTGGGACGTCATCGTCGCGGGAGGAGGATTCGCCGGCGTCGGCGCGGCGGTCGCCGCCGCGAGGAGGGGCGCCGCCGTCCTGCTGATCGACAGATACAACTGCTGCGGGGGAGCCGCTGCTTTTGATCTCGTCAACCCCTTCATGCGCTACTGGACGAAGGAGGAGGGCACGCGGAAATACCTTTCCGCCGGGATCTTCTCCGAGATCACGTCGATGCTCGAAGCCGGCGGGGCGCTCGAGGGCGGCCAGAGGTTCGGCACCGAATATCTCAAGCTGGTGATGAACCGCCTGCTTCTGTCTGCCGGCGTCGACATCCTCTACGACACCGAGATCGTCTCGGCGGAGGCGGATGACGGCAGGGTGAGGTCTGTGAGAGTCTCGAACGTCTCGGGCATCTCGGAATTCACCGCCGGATTCTTCATCGACTGCACCGGCGACGCGAATCTGTCCGCCATGGCGGGCTTCGGATACAGGGTCGGCCGGGAGCCCGACGGGCTCTGCCAGCCGATGACTCTATGCTTTCGGCTGGGCGGCGTCGACCGGGAAAAGCTCGACAAAGCCGGGATAAACAGGCTTTATTCGCAATTCCGCGCCGAAGGCATGATTAAAAATCCCCGCGAGAACGTCCTGATGTTCGACACGCTCGATAGGTCGGTCATCCATTTCAACACGACACGTATCGTAAGGAGGGATCCGACCGACGCCTGGGAGGTCACCGAGGCCGAGATCGAGGCGAGGGAGCAGATCGACGAGCTTGTACGCTTCCTGAAGGAGAACTTCGAGGCCTTCCGGTCGGCGGTGCTCATATCCAGCGGGCTGAGGATCGGCGCCAGGGAGAGCCGGATGATCGACGGCCTCTATACCCTCACGCGCGACGACATAACCTCCTTCACGAAATTCCCCGACGGCATCGCCGCCTGCAACTACGACATCGACATACACTCGCCCGACGGGACAGGCACCAGCCACTGGTATTTCCCCGACGGCTGCTGGTATACGGTGCCCTACCGCTGCCTCGTCCCGAAGCGCAGCCGCAATCTCCTCGCGGCCGGAAGGTGCGTTTCCTGCGACCATGACGCCCAGGCGTCGCTGAGGATCATGCCGGTCTGCTGCACCCTCGGCGAGGCGGCCGGGACCGCCGCGGCGATCTGTCTCAGAGAGGGGACCGACGCCGCCGGGGTCGACACCGGACTTCTCAGGCGGGAGCTGAAGGACGCGGGATGCGTCGTCGACTGAGCCCGCGCGGCGGGATACCGTTCCTATATTATAATATGGAAGAACCGGGTTCCGGGAGATCGATCCGTCTTTCGGAAGGGAATTTCGGCCGGATATCATTACATTTCGGCGGTTTTTTGGATTTTTTGCAGATTTTTTTTGAAAAAAAAGATTTTTTCTTGACAATTACATGCGGATAGTGATAAAATTATTTACTGCGTTATTACGGGTTGTATCCTCTTCGGGAATCGTCACAGCGTTTCGCCGACAACGACCGCGATTTCTTGCGGAAGTATGACCTAAAAAAAAGATAATAAACTCAAAAAAACAAAAGGAGTTCAACAATGAAAACTTGGACAAAGCGAGTACTCAGCATAGTCCTCGTTCTTCTGCTCGTCGGGACCGCTCTCGCGTCCTGCGCCAAGAAGGTCGAAGCCGATTATGTTCATTACTCCCGCGCCGGCTACGGTAAACTCGGTTTCCGTGCCGACTTCGGACCCGTTCAGTTCCCGGCTGTCCGCCAGGCGATCGCTCTCTGCATGGACCGTGAGGACTTTGCAAAGCAGTTCACCGGCGGTTACGGCGGTGTTGTGGACGGCCCGTACTACACCGGAGCCTGGTTCTACAAGAAGGCTATTGCCAACGGAATGCAGCTCAACACATACGAGACCTCCCAGGACAAGGCTATCGCCACCCTCGTGGCTGACGGCTGGGTCTACGACAAAGAGGGCAAGGATTACACATCCGGCGTCCGCTACAAGAAGATCCCCGCTGCCGACATGAAGGAATCCGACAAGACCTACCAGTCCAAGGACGGAGCATTCAAAGTAGAGCTGGTCGGCGACAACTACTATATGCCTCTTGCCATCAACTGGTACGGATCTGAGAACAACGAGTTCACCGATCTGCTTGTCACCGGATTTGCCCAGAACGAGAAGATCATCGCTTCTGGCTTCAACATCCAGTACACCATCGGTACCTTCTCGGCCCTTCTCGGCGAGCTCTATCAGTATGACGGCGGCGGATACAGCTACGGCGGTACTCCCATGTACTCCTGCTTCAACTTCGCCACCTCCTTCAGCTCCGCTGCTTATGACTACGCCTACAACTGCACCATTGATCCTTCGATGTTCGAAGATTATTCTCAGTGGTATGTCAAGGACGGCCGTGACTACTACATTACCGCCGACAAGTCCTCCTTCGGCGAGGATGCCTACATCAACGTAGACAAGCTCGAGTACGGCGAAGGCAAGGACTATCAGTCCCTCTACGACGTATACGGCAAGGACATCAAGGTCGCCGACGTTAAGGTCAAGGACGGCCAGGCGTACATCACCAAGGACGGCAAGGACTATGTCCTCGGCCTCGACTTCCTGTCGATGGCGATGGTCTACAACGCCAGCACCGACGACGAGTACGTCGCCTGGTGGCAGTACTTCATGCAGAGATGGAACAGCATCCTCCCCGAGGTGCCGCTCTACTGCAACGAGTACTACGATCTCTACAACACCAAGATCCAGGGTGTTGAAGAGCATCCGACCAACCCCTACTGGGGCGTTGCCGATGCCCTTATCGACTGGACATCCAAGGACAACAAGCTCATCATGGGTTCTTCCACCGAGCTTTCCGGACTCTTCCGCTATGCCAGCTGGGGCGTTTCCTCCCCCGCCGCTTCCAACAACGACGTTAACGGACTCACTTCCGGCTACGAGACTATCGCCACCAACAAGGTCGGCGGTATGCAGTGGAACGACACCGTTGTAAAGAGCCACGACGAGAAGGTCAACGAAGACGGAAGCAAGACCTTCACCATCGAGATCTATGACGACCTCAAGTACTCCGACGGATCCGCCGTGACCGCCAGAGACTACCTCATCAGAGCCCTCGTCTTCTCCACCGAAGCCGCCAAGAACGCCTCCGGAAGAGATGCCAAGGCCGCGATGACCATTGTCGGCTACAGCGAATTCAAGGCCTACACCGGCGACAACGCCGATCAGGAAGGCGTATCCAAGACCCTCAAGGGCCTGCGCCTCCTCGGCGACTACAAGTTCTCGGTGACCATCGCCGCCGATTACATCCCCTACTACTATGACATCTCCTACGCGGGATTCTCTCCTGAGTACAAGGAAGTCTGGCTCGGCAAGACCGCCGATGTCAAGGATGACGGCGACGGCTGCTATCTGACCGACGACTTCTACACCCACACCACCACCGGTGAGGGCGACGAGAAGAAGAACGTCTATGATATCGAAGAGCACCTCAAGGAATCCGCTCTCAACACAGATACCAAGTATCCTTACTCCGGCCCGTACGTAGTGAAGAGCTACGACGCGTCCGCGAAGGAAGCCACCCTTGAGATCAACAAGTACTTCAAGGGCAACTACGAAGGCGTAAAGCCGTCCATCAAGACGGTCGTTTACAAGCTCCTCGTTTCGGCTACCCAGCTTGACGACTTCAAGTCGGGCGGCGTCGACGTTCTTGCCGGCATCACCGGCGGCAACGAGACCAACGAAGCGATCGCTTTTGCCGACGGAACCGAACAATAAGGCAGTCCTTACAGGAACCTTATAAACCATTCCGACCGCAGGGGGGCGTTCGTCCCCCCTGCGGAATTCATTATTGAGCACCGCATTTCCGCATATCGTCATCCTTTCCGCGGAAGGCTGCCCGTCAGCTCTCCCGCGTTTATAAATCCTAGCGAAAGGATTTGCCTTCTTAAATGGGAAAATATATACTGAAAAGGGTCGGATACGTCTTCCTCGTGCTGGTGATTCTATCGATCCTGATGTTTTTACTATACAATCTCGTCCCGTCCGACAGGGCATATTCCGAAGCCCGTGAGAGCGCGAACGCGCTCCCGAAATCGACTCCCGCGGAGATCAGAAAGAACTACCAGGAGAGCGAGTACAGAAAGCTTCAGGTCAAATACGGGACAGAGACCAAGAATCTCGTCGTAAGATATCTTCGCTGGATAGGTCTTTTCCCCAAGGCCTCGATCAACGAGCAGACGCTCGAGATCAATCCTACCGGCGGAGAGTTCGACGGCCTGCTCCAGGGCAACTTCGGCTGGTCCTATACCCAGAACAAGCCTGTCGTGGATATGGTGAAGGAGCCGATGAAGAACACGATCTTCATCAACATCTTCGCCACGATACTCGCCCTCGGCATCACCATACCCCTCGGCATAAAGTGCGCGGTAAAGCGCGGCAAGCCGGTCGACAAGGTGATGCAGATCGCCACCATCATCGGCTACAGTCTGCCGACCTTCATTATCGCCATCCTCTTCATCTGGCTCTTCGTCGCGGTCCTGAAGATCTTTCCGGCCAGCGGAATGAAGACGCCCGGCAGCAGCTATACCGGGATCGTCGCTTTCTTCGACAAGATGTATTATCTGTCGCTTCCGCTTATAGTCATGACCTTCTCGTCGCTGGGCGGAATGACCAGATACGTCAGGGCGTCGATGATCGAGGCCCTGTCGATGGACTGCATCAAGACCGCCCGTGCCAAGGGAGTCAAGGAAAAGGTCGTCATCTATTCTCACGCCTGGAGAAACGCCCTTATACCCATCGTGACTCTCGTCGTCGGCTGGTTCCTGTCGATCTTTTCGGGCTCGCTCATCATCGAGTCGATGTTTGCCCTCAACGGAATGGGCAAGCTCATGATCGAGGGACTCCAGACCCAGGACTATGAGGTCGTTCTGCTGATGCAGATGTTCTACGTCATCATTTCGCTGATGGGCAACCTGCTGATCGACATCGTTTACGGATTCGTCGATCCGCGCGTACGCGTCAACAAGTAAGGAGGAAGGAAAATGTCTGACAACAAGAAAAAAAGATCCTCCTTCTTCGGGACGCTCGGCCGCTGGTTCCGCCGCGCCTTCTTCGGACCGGGCAGAGAACTGCTCGACGCCGAGAAGGAGCTTGAGAACCTTTCCGAGGAGGAAAGGGAGGAACGGGCCCGCAAGATGGACGTCGAGGAGATCGTCACGCCCTTCAAGCAGTATCTGCGCGGCTTCCTCGAGCACAAGCTCGCCGTCGGCGCTCTCATCATAGTCGTATGCATGTTCCTCTTCGCCTTTATCACGCCTCTCTTCTTCCCGAAATATTCGGACAACTACATCGAGGTCACTCAGCAGAACATGCGGCCGAACATGAAGCTGATGAACGTTCCGGCCAGACTTAAGCGCGAGGGGATAAAGAAGATCGATTCCTACGGTCAGTTCAGCGTCGGTCTTTCGAATGAAGGCAACGTCTTCGTATGGGGCGACACCATCGTCGGAACCACCGGCATCAACGTCAAGAACATCCCCGATTCGGTAAAGGAAGCCGATATAATCGACGTCGCGGCCGGCTTCGACCACATCATCGCCATCGACGACAAGGGCAGGATCTACGGCTGGGGGAGCAACATCCTCGGACAGTACGGCAAGCCCAAGAACACATATTCGGATTCCATCTATCTTCCCGACATCCTTCCGACCCAGACGGTCGATCCCTCGGCGATAAAGAAACTCGCCTGCGGATACCAGGTGTCCGGACTTCTTATGAACGACGGCACCCTCTATCTCTGGGGCAACGGAAAGACCTGCAACAACCTTGAGAAGATCTACTATATGACCGACGGCAAGAGCAACGTCGACGATTTCGCCTTCACCAAGAACGACATGGTGGTCATCATCGACGGAAAGCTCGAGACCGCAAAGGCCGACCGCTACCAGACGATCCACGCCGTCATCGGCGACGAGGGCTATCCTCTCTCTGATTATCTCGGCGACAGGAAGATCGTCTCCGCGGTGGCCGACAGCACGACCGTCTGCCTCATGCTCAGCGACAATACCATCTGCTTCTCGGGCGATTTCCCGGCGCAGAGCGTAGCCATACCGGTGCTCTCGGACGGAGAGTACTTCGTAAAGATCTGCGCGGGTGACCATCACTATACTGCGCTGTCGAACAAGGGCAGGATATACAGCTGGGGCGGCAACATACTCGGGCAGTGCGACATCTCCGAGATCAAGGGAACCGCCTCCGACGTCTTCGCCGGAGCCAACCAGAGCTATGTGATCGACGGCGAAGGCTCCCTGCTCGCCAAATGGGGCCACAGAGGATACATCTTCGGCACCGACCCGAACGGCGCCAGCGTCTTCCAGCGCATCGCCAACGGCGGCAGGATGACCCTGACGATCGGAGCGGTGGCAGTCGTCATATCGACGGTCATCGGAATAATCATAGGCTGTATCTCGGGTTATTTCGGCGGCAAGGTCGACATCTTTCTCATGCGTGTCACCGAGGTCGTATCGGCGATCCCCTTCCTGCCCTTCGCTATGATACTCTCTGCCTTCATGGGCCGCGTCGCGATCAGCGAGGACACGAGGATCTTCATCATAATGGTGATCCTCGGCATCCTCACCTGGCCGGGACTCGCTCATATGATCCGCGGTCAGGTGCTCGTCACCCGTGAGAACGAATACGTCACCGCCGCAAAGGCAATGGGCGTAAAGGAGAGGACGATCGCCTTCAAGCACATCCTTCCCAACGTCATTTCGATCATCATAGTCAACCTGACGCTTGATTTCGCAGGATGCCTGCTCACCGAGTCGGGCCTTTCCTACCTCGGCTTCGGCGTTCAGCTTCCCAGACCGACCTGGGGCAACATGCTCAACAAGGCGAACAACTCGACGACCATTCAGAACTTCTGGTGGGAATGGCTCTTCCCGGCCCTCTTCCTTGCCGCCACTACAATCTGCATCAATATGATCGGCGACGCTCTCCGCGACGTTATGGACCCCAAGTCCAATTCCGAGAAATAAGGAGGGAGAAGCAATGCCGTTACTTGAAGTCAAGAATCTCCATACCTATTTCCATACCAAGAAGGGAACCGTCAAGGCCGTCAACGACGTGACCTACTCGGTCGAGCCGGGCAAGACGATCGGCATCGTCGGCGAATCGGGATCGGGCAAGTCGGTCTCGGCGATGAGCATCATCCAGCTGCTCGATTCCAACGGATATATCGCCGGCGGAGAGGTGCTCTTCGACACAGGAGACGGGATCATCGATCTTACAAAGCTTCCGCTCTCCGAAATGAACAAGATCAGGGGAAACGCGATCTCGGTCATTTTCCAGGAGCCGATGACCTCCCTCAACCCGGTCTTTTCGGTCGAGAAACAGCTCAGCGAGCCCTTTATCATCCACCAGGGAATGGACAAAAAGCAGGCGGCCGAACAGGCGGTCAAGATGCTCTACGACGTCCAGATCCCCAACCCCGAAGCGGTCATGAAGCAGTATCCGCACCAGCTTTCGGGCGGAATGCGCCAGAGGGTCATGATAGCCATGGCGCTTGCCTGCCGGCCTAAGATACTGATTGCCGACGAGCCCACGACGGCCCTCGACGTCACCATCCAGGCGCAGATCCTGAAGCTCATGAACGATCTGCAGAGGGAGAAGGGCACCTCGATAATCTTCATCACGCACGACCTCGGAGTCATCAACGAGATGGCGGACGACGTCGTCGTCATGTACTGCGGACAGGTCGTCGAAAAGGCGAGCGCGAAGGTCATTTTCACCGACTGCAAAATGAGCCATCCCTACACCGAGGGACTCATGAGATCGATCCCGAAGATCGAGAGCGACGAAAAGCTCGAATCGATCCCGGGCGTCGTACCGCACCCGCTGGCTCTTCCCAAAGGCTGCAAATTCGGCCCGAGGTGCAAATACTGCACGCAGAAATGCCGCGAATCCGAGCCGCCGCTCGTAGAATTCAGCAAAGGTCAGCTCATCAGATGCTTTTATCCCGAGAAGGAGGTGAGACAGAAGAATGTCAGAACAGAAAAAGATCCTTCTTTCGATAACTAATCTGAAGAAATACTTCCCGGTCGCCAAGACCTCGATCTTCCAGAGAGAGCAGTTTTACGTAAGGGCGAACGAGAATATCAGCCTCGACATCTACGAGGGAGAGACGATCGGTATCGTCGGCGAATCGGGATGCGGAAAATCCACTCTCGGACGCGTCATCCTGCAGCTCTACGATCAGACCGCCGGGAACACCATCTATTACGGAAAGACCCGCGACGATCTCACCCCGAAGTACGTGATCGACACGATAAAGCACTCGCGCAGGTACCGCAAAAAATACCGCAAGGCAAAGCTGGCGCGCGAGAAGGAGGAACAGAAGGTCGCAGAGGCCGGCGGCGAGGAAAAGGCCGATTTCTTTGCCCTTCAGTCGCTCAATCTCGCCAGATGCGAGGAGAAGACCCGCTACGACAATATTGTCAAGATATTCGGCGGCTTCTTCGCGCTCGAAGACGGGACAGGCATTCCCGAGCTGAAGGCAGAATACAAGGCTCTGAGCAGGCGCAACAAGCTGAAAAAGAAGCTTGATAAGACCGAGACCGACCTCAGGCACGAGACCGACAGGACCGAGCGGCGCAGCGACAGTAAGATCGCCCGCCTTACGCAAAAGAGCGATGCGCTCAGATCGAAGCTCGCCTCCGCAGAAGAGGGAGTCGCGAAGGCCCGCGCCGACCTGACCGCCCTGCGCACATACTGCGCCGGGAAGCCGGGATTCGCCGAGGCCGAGGCCGAGAGAGACGAAGGCACCGACCTTTCCAGGCTCAGATACAATGAGATGCGTTTCCTCCGCAAGGATATGCAGATCATCTTCCAGGACCCCTATTCCAGCCTGAATCCCAGATTCACGATAGGCCAGATAATCGAGGAGGGCCTTGTCACCCACGATTTCTACCGCCACGGCTCCCCCAAGATGAGAGAGCATATCGTGAACACGATGGTCGAGTGCGGACTTCAGGAATATATGCTCTATCGCTATCCGCATCAGTTCTCGGGCGGTCAGCGCCAGAGGATCTCGATAGCGAGAGCGCTCGCCGTCCACCCGAAATTCATCGTCTGCGACGAGTGCGTTTCGGCGCTTGACGTCTCCATCCAGTCGCAGATCATCAATCTGCTTCAGGAGCTCAAGGAGAAGGAACAGCTCACCTACATGTTCATCTCCCACGACCTTTCGGTCGTAAAATACATCTCCGACCGCATCTGTGTCATGTACCTCGGCTCTGTCGTCGAGCTCGCCGATTCGGCGACGATCTTCAAGGATCCGAGACATCCCTACACCGTCGCTCTGCTGTCCTCGATCCCGACCACAGATATCGAAAGCCTCGACAGAGACCGCATCATACTCGAGGGCAACATCCCCAGCCCGATCAAGCCGCCTTCCGGGTGCAAGTTCCACACAAGGTGCTACATGGCCTGCGACAAGTGCAAGCGCGTTCCTCCTCCGCTGAGAGAGATCGAGCCCGGCCATTTCGTCGCCTGCCACTTCCCCGAGCGCAAGATCGACGAAAACGGCAACTATCTGTTCGATCTCCCGGATATGGAAAAGAAATCCAAAAAAGCGGGCAGATCGGAGGATGAGGCCTCGGGCGGACAGGAATGATCTGGCGAAGGATCCACAGATCGACGAAGGAACAGGAAGAGAAATTCGAGAAGGACATCGAAGAGGTCGGACTCGAAAAGGGCGACAGAGCCGCGATGTTCTGGGCGGCTTTCCTTACCCTCTTTCTTCCCGCCTCGCTGATACTGATCGCGTTCGTGCTGTTGGTCATGCTCATATTCGGGCTCTTCTGGTAGGAGCCGGAGCTGAAAGAAAAAACAAAAGACGGGCGGCTGTCTGTTTCCCGAAGCCGGGATGCTGAAGAAAACAGAAGGCCGCCCGCCTTGCTTTGCGCGGCCGACGGTAAAGGCAGGGCATCAGCCGGAACCGCGCCGCGGCGAAAATGAAACACCGTGGTTTTCGCAAACATGATCCCGGAAGTGCGGAAACCCGATCATTGAAAGAGACGGGACAGGATCCCGGGAGGCAGCAGATATGAAGATAAGCGCAGTTGAAACAGAGACCGGTTCTTTCGTCTGCGAAAGCGGAAGGACGCTGAATTATCTCGTTATGAAGACCGGCGAGGCGGAGGGCCGACTTCTGCCGATGCTCGTCTACCTCCACGGAGGCGACGGCAGAGGGACGGATCCCCGGCGGATACTTGAGATCGAGAGCGTGCCGTCGTATATCGCGGACGGGAAGCTGAATACCGGCATCCCGGCTATAATCCTCGCGCCGCAGTGTCCGCCCGGCAGCGGCTGGAACGAGCTTGCCCGCGAGGTCGTCGAACTCTCGTCATACGCCGCCGGACTCTACGGCGCCGATCCCGACCGCATATCGCTCACCGGCTGCAGCCTTGGAGGCATGGGGACCTTCGCCGCGGCAGAGGCCGCCCCGGATTTCTTCTCCTGCGCAGTTCCGGTCTGCGCGTCGGTCGATCCCGAAAGCTGCCGCGTCCTGACACGCCTGCCGGTTTGGATCTTCCACGGCGAGCTCGACGACGGCATGGGCTTTTCGGTCGCCGGGGCGAACTGCGTCATCAACTCCTCGGGAGGCAGAAGCCGGCTGACGATGCTCCCCGGAGAGGGGCATGAGATACGCCACGTCTACCTCGACCGGAAGGGTGCGCTCGTCAAATGGATGCTCGACCGCTCCCGCGGCGAATTTCCCGGAAGCCGCCGCGCGCTCTTCATCGGATCGAGCGTCTGCGCCGGCACCGGCGCGACCGGCAACAGGGGATGGTCGAGGATGCTCGCCGAGCGGATGAACGCGGCGGGATGGTCGACCGAGAACCTCTCGATCGGCGGTCAGACGACGTCCGACATACTCCTCAGGATCGAAGACGACGTCGTCTCGCGCCGGCCGGATCTCTGCGTCCTCGGCCTCGGTCTTGCGAACGAGGGGCTCGCGAAGACGCAGACGCCCGAAGAGGCAGCCGCGGTCAGGGCGGTCTTCGACGGAAACATGCGAAAGCTTATATCGGTGCTTCGGAAAGCGGGGATAAAGACGGCTGCCGGCGGCGTCTATCCCTCGAACCGGTACAACGAATTCCAGTACAGGGAGCTGCTCGCAGAGAGGCGGGCGAGCGGGAACTGGGGTGTCCCGGTCTTTCAGTGGCTCGAACTCCTCGACGACGGTCGGGGACACTTCAGAGAGGGACTTTATCACGACGCCGGACACCCGTCCGACGAAGGGTACAGGGTCATGTTCTCGGCGATTCCGGAGGGGTTTCCGGAGCCGTGAAGGGTGATCGCCGCCCTTTCCCCGAAAAAGGGCTTGATTTTTCGGGGGGGGGTGTGATATAATACTATATAAGTATGACTGTTTGATCATTCAAGGGCTCTTTGGCCCCTTCATCAGATGTTTTGTCAAGAGGTGAGCAACGTTGAGAAGAAAGCTGTTTTGTGCGGCGCTGTTTCTTATAGCGGCACTGTTTCTTGTATCATGCGCATATCCTTCAGAGCTTATCAGCGGAGCAGGTAAGGCGGGAGAGGGCAACGTAGCGGCGGCGCGGACGACCGGTGCCTCGGAAGTCACCGCCGCCGGGACACCGCTGCCGCAGACCGGCCCCGCGGCAGCGGCGGCCGACGCCGAGCCTGAGACAGAACCGGAGGCTACCGAACCTGAAGGCGCCGGCAATCTGAGCGATGTTAAAGGCGCCGACGTCGTGACCGAGCCTTCAGCGACCGAGCCGGTGACTGAACCTGCAGTTACCGAACCGGTGACCGAGCCTGCGGCGACTGAGTCTGTAACTGAACCTGCAGTTACCGAACCGGTGACTGAACCTGCCGCTACTGAACCTGTGACAAAGCCGGCAGTTGCCGAGCCTGTTACCGAGCCGCCTCAGACCGACCCCGTTACGAGTCCCGAAGCCGTCGTTATTTCGGGTTTTCCCAAGGTCATCTGGCGCTACGGATGCCTCGATGAAACCGGTTCTCCTTATCCCGAAAAAATCGTCTTCAGTCTGTCAAGCCTTCCCGGCCGGGAGTTTTCGGTGAGCCGCGAGGAGTTTTCCTGCGGATCTGAGGTGTATTTCGGCGGTCCCGGCTGCGTCGAAGCGATCCGTGAGATCGCGGTCTGCAATTATACCGGGAAAAGCATTCCCGAGATAGTCGTCGCGACCGAGCGGACTTCGGGATCGGCAGTCATCTCATATTATGTTATCGGTCTTGAGAATGCAGAACCGATGATCAGCCCGGTGTTTGAGAGCTCCGCTCCTGAAGCCAGGCTGTATCTCAGGGGCGACGGAGCAAGATTGGTCGTTCCCGCGGGAGTGAGAAAGCTTTATCTGGTCGCCGCTGAAAAGGGCTCGTCGGAAATACCGACGATCGAATCGGCCGCTTCCTACGGACGGTTTTATTTCTACGAAGATTACAAATATATCTTCCGGCAGGAAAAGGGTGTGAGTACCGTGACCTCTGATCCGGCGGATACGGGAGAGAAGATCGTTCTCGTCTTCCTCCCCGACAGCACCGGCAGCGGTTATTCGGTATCCGGCAGGCGACGCACATCAAATCTCGCTGAGAACGAAATGCTCGTCGGACTTCCGGTCCTTGAGATACCCTCAGAGTTCAAAGGTCTGCCTGTCACTGAGATCGCCCCGGATGGCTTTGCGTTCGGAGCGATCGGCGACCGGGATCTCTCTCTCACAAAGTTGGTGATCCCGGGATCGGTCAGGCAGATCGGGGGATTCTCTTTCACCGGATGGACGATGCTCGAAGAGGTTGTTCTGGAGGATGGAGTGGAGGTCATCGGCCCTGAAGCCTTCCACAAATGCACTTCGCTGAATAAGATCTCGCTGCCGGGGACCCTGAGGGTCATCGGAGGCCGTGCTTTCGGCTTCTGCGCTTTTTCGTCCTTTACCGTTCCGGAAACGGTCGTTGAGATCCAGGCTCATGTGTTCAACTACTGCGGGAAGCTGACTTCGGTCACTCTTCCGTCGGGGATGACCGAGATACCCTCAGGGTTGTTCCTGGGGTGCGCGAAGCTTGAATCCGTCACTATCCCTGCGGGTGTCACGTCGATCGGTTCCTGCGCCTTCTGGGGTTGTACCTCTCTGAGATCGCTCATCTTCGCGTCGGGCGAGCCGCTTCCGGTCTCCGCGATCGGGATCGACGCCTTCAGGGGATGCCACGAGGAAGCCTATCCTCACGAGCATGAATTCGTGATATACAGAGAGGACAAGGGAGATATCTGTCAGTGCAGGATCTGCGCGGAACCCGGGATACCGGATGACTCATACTTCGTCTACGACTGACCTTTCCGCATGCTGCGGAGTCAGATAAACATTTTAACGCCCGGGCGGAAGCCCGGGCGTTAAAATATGTTAAATGCAATGCTGTGTTTTTGATGCTTTGTGTTTGATCACTACCGGAGATCGATGGAATTCGCGATCTTCCAGTCGAAGTTCTCAGGGATCTCTCCCGGTATCATATACCTGTTTGAAGACTCGTCCCTGCCGGAATAATAATCGAAGACGATCAGACAGTCTGCGGCCTTGCCTCGCGCCTCGGTCAGCGCGCGTTCAGAGCGTTCCCTGCAGTTGTAAAAAATGTGTCCCGAGTCAAAAAAGATATCGTCGCTCCGGCGGTATATTAAGCCGTCGACAGAGCTGTCTCCTGAAACCACAGGGATCAGTGAACCGTCTGTGCAGTCATAGCCGGTGTATACCATCCTTAAGGTCGGTGTACCGGAAGAAGGGGTGTACAGGCGCTCATAAAAGGCGACCACACGTATCCCGCCGCCGGTGTCGCGGTAGGCGAAAACGAAGAGATCCACCGAGCCGTCGTGCAACGAAAAATCGAAGGGATCGCCCTTCTCCGAGGACAGACGCAGGGTTTTCAGGCTGCCGTCGTCATTCTTCATCAACTCGACGCGGTATCTTTCGTCTCCGAAGAGAAAATCGGCTCCTCCGGGAATAGCATTCGTTTCTTCAGGAAGGTCGTCATACACCCCGAAGGTCTCAAGCGAGATGTCGGGATCCAGTTCCGACAGCGTGTTCACAAAAAGAGCGAGGATGATTCCGAACGGTTCGGCTTGATGATCGTAAGACGTAAGGAGTCTTTTCAGCGTGTCCGTGGTTATCGGGTCTTTTACTGGATAAAGTGTTAATGTTGAGCTTATGTCGTCCTCAAAGATCCGGAAATTGTTTTCGTCGGGAGTAACCGTTGCCACGATCACCATTTTGTTCTGGTTGTATCTGATCACGATGCAAAGGGAACCGTCATAAGTGTTGTGTGCTAAGGTCACCGACGCCTCCTTTTCGACATTGCTGACCGTTCCGTGAGATGTGACCGCTTTCACGTAGCTGACTGTACGGGTGAGATACCTTGAGGCAGTGACCATTACTTTGGAGATACCCTGGTTTCGAATCAGCTCGAACTCTTCTCCCGCAAGGTGTTCTGGAAGCTTTGACACTACCCTTTCGATGGCGGCGGCCCTGGCGGAGGGGTCCCACAGCTTCTTTTCTGATGTCTGTGTACCGATATTCTCCGGGGAAGTCGAACCGATATCTGAAGCAGAGTCTCCGGTCGCGGGGGTAATTCCAGTGCTTTCAGGCGGATCGACGGCTGAGGTCGTGACATCGGTCTTTGGCGGATCGGCGGCGGTGTCTGACGGCTCTGTCCCGGGGACGGGCAGGATCCCGTTTGCGCAGGAGGATAAGAGGATCAGCAAAGCAACAGCGGTAATCGAAGCCTTTTTTAAATTCATGTTATCCACCGGTTTTCTTGTAAGGCCTGTTCGCTTATCAGTCTTCGATCACGACTCCGAGAGGAGCGAGGATGTTCTTGATGTTCGGAACGTTTGCCTTGTTCAGCCTTGCAAGGACTGTCGCGATGCCGCGGTTCTCAGAGGCGAAGGCGTCGTAGATCGCCTGCATGTAGGTCGTGCCGAGGATCTTAGATGTGTACGCGATATTGTCGTGGATGATCTGAAGGTTCTTGGAGGACTCCACGTCGGGCGCGTTCCTCGTCGTCAGGCAGAGATCGAAGTAGGCGGGCATGAGAGCGCTGTCGCTGTAGTAGCTGCTGGAGTAGTAGGCTGCGGCCTCGCACATGACACCCGAGAACTCAACGTCTTCGGTCGGACCGGGGATGATGAAGAGGGCGTCGCCGTTCGGGCTGACGTTCATATAGCGCTCCTGCTCCTCGTTGTACTTCGGGCAGGGAAGGATGCCGAAATTGAGCTCGGTGTTCTTTCTCATCGCCGGGCACTGCGTGAGCGTGTAGAGGATGAAGAGAGAGCTGCCCGAGGTGAACATGTTGAGAGCGTCGGTATTGCCGATGACGAGGTAGGAGTTGTCGGAGGTGAAGAGATCGAGGATGTGAAGATAGACCTCCGAGAATCTCTCGGTGTCGTCGTTGCCGGGGTAGTAGGGAAGATGATCGGCTCCCTGCTTGGTCGGCTCCATATCGCAGGCTGTGATGACGGCCTCATAGAACTGTGTGGCAGCCTCGGCCACACCGACCTGATCTCCCTGTGACGCCTTGCCGTTTCCGTCTTTGTCGACAAATGCCTGCTTGCACATCTCCTGCATGACGTCGATCGTCCATTTGCCGGGATCGACGAGGGCGTAGAGATCGCCGAGATTCAGGTCTGTCGCCAGATCCTTGTTGAAGAAGCAGGCGCGGGTGTTGTCGATGCCGGTGATGAAGAAGTCGCTGAAGGTGTAGTAGAGCTTGTCCTGGACGGCAAACTTGTCGTTCGCGTTCTGATCCCACCAGGGCTTTTCAAGATCGACCGATTCGACGGTGTGGAGATCCGCCGCAGCGCCCTTCGTCAGGACATTGATGATCTCGGACAGGGTGGCGGTGCCGATGTCGTAGGGGCGCTCGCCGCCGGTCGTCGCGTTGATGATCTGGGTATAGGATATATCCATGACCTGGATCTCAACGCCGAACCTCTCCTTGATGTTTTCGGCCCTCGTGTAGACCGCGTCGTTGATCAGCTCACCGTTGATCTCATCCGAGACGATGAGATTGGAGGTGTATTTGGTCTCGGTAACATAGCCCGAAGCTATGATGAAATCCCGGTCGTATTTTTTGTCGGGAAGATTCGGCAGAAGCTTTGTCTCCTCGGCGGTGAGCTCTCCGGGATCGGCGGTCGTCTGGGCGGCGATCGTCGTTTCGTCGACCGGAGCCTCGGGCTCGCCGCAGGCTACCGCTCCGGCAAGCATCAGGAGCGCGATAAAGACCGCGGCGGTCTTTGTAATAAATTTCATAAAAAGCCTCCTTGGATTGTTTATTGCTGTTTAACCTTGATTATTATACAATAATCGGGTGTGAATGTCAAATGTTTTTGCCGGGGGAGGGAGCGATCAGCCGAATCTCATATTCCCGATGAAGGCCGCGGCAAAAAAGTCCGACGACACAAGGTCGACCGTCTCGCATGCGGCGGCGATCTCCTCAAGCTTTCCGACGGCGTCCGGGTCCGCCGCGCAGGCGGCGGCGCCTTTCAGCGCAGTGTTCCCCGACTGCCTTATCTTCGCTTCGAAGACGCTTGGGAAGAGCGACGCGCGGACCGCGCTCGATGGTCTGATGCGGCTGCCCAGTCCTCCGGCAAGAATGACCGAGGCGATATCGCCCGATCTTATCCCGGCGGTCGCAAGCAGCGTTTCGACCGCGGCTCTCACCGCGCTCTGGGCCAGCTGAAAGTTCCTCACGTCCTTCTGTGTCAGCAGGACGTTCGGGCAGAGCGCGAATCCCCCGGGGGAGGTCAGCCTTCCGTCGGCTGTTATCACACCTCTTTCGACAAGGCAGGCGACGAGATCGCACAGGCCGCTCCCGCAGATGCCGGCTGGCGGAAGCCCGCCGACCGTCGAGTATTTCAGTTCTCCCGCGCCGCCCGCGGCGTCGTAAACTTCGCTGACCGCTCCTCCGACGCCTCCGGTACCGCAGGAGATGCCCGCCGCCTCGAGCGCCGGACCCGCGGCCGACGACGCGCAGAGCAGTCTTCCGTCCGCCTTCAGCACCGTCTCGCCGTTCGTGCCGAGATCGCAGAAGAGCACGGGGCCCTTTCCGTCTTCTCCGGGAAGGATACCCGACGCGTACAGGCCCGCGGTTATATCGCTCCCGATAAAGGCGGACGCCGCCGGGAGCAGGACCGTCCTGCCGGCGTCGAGCCCCGATTCCGCCCTGAGCTCGCGCGTTCCGGTGAACACCGGAGTGAAGGGATATGTTCCGATCGGTTCGGGCGACACTCCGCAGAAGATGTGCGCCATGGTCGGGTTTCCCACGGCGTATATAGTTCGGGCTCCGCCGGGCGACAGCGAGTGTATCATCGAGTTGACCGTCTCTGTCAGACAGGTCCTCATCGCCGTAAGCTTCCCCTCGCGGCAGGCGGTGATCCTTGAGATGACGTCGGCGCCGAAGACAGCCTGCGGGTTCAGGGCGGTGACCGACCGCCCGGTGGCGCCGCCATCTCCGACCAGGGCGAGCTCGAGCGTCGTCGTTCCGATGTCGAGAGCCATGTCCGGCCTTTCCCGCGGAGTCGAAGAGGGCTCTGCCGCCGCTGCGGGGGCGGGCGAGGGATCGCGGACAGATATGCCTCCCTTCGGAACGGTGAAGGAACAGGCAAGCACGCGGCTTCCGTCGGCCAGCGTGACGGTGCAGCCTCCGCATATCCCGCGGCCGCCGCAGGGAAGCGGGAAGGCTATCCCCGCAAGGGCGAACCAGTCGGAGAGGAGCATGCCCGCGGCTTCGGGCGGAACGGTCAGAAATCTGACGGCGCCGGCTCCTGCGGAAGCGTTTCCGCCTGTCTTTTTATTCTTCATCTGGAAGCCCTCCTTTCCGGACTGATCATACTGTCTGTATTATTATACCACGGCATGGGCTCAGGGTCAACAGTTGCCGTTTTATAAAAACTATTGATTGAAAAAATAAAATATGATATAATAATATATCCTTTCCGGATCGCGAAAAACCGAAGACCGGAGCGGAAAGGAATTCCAAACTTAAAAAAGCATTTAATAAAGACGTCCGTCCGCGCCGCGGCGCGGCGGGAGAAAGGCGGAAACGCATGGCAAAAGAAACCGAAAAGAAAACAGTCGCCCATACCTACACAAAGGTGGAGGGCAAGACTCAGAGCAAGGAGGAACTGCTCCAGCAGACCAGGAAAAACGCGATGCCCTACAGGATCACGGGTGTGATATTCTGGATACTCGCGATCACCTGCGAGGTCTTCGCGATCCTCTTCTTCAGGGTCGCTCTGGAGTGGGACTTCCTCTATGAGGAGCCGGGACATACGATCGCGTGGATAGTCGCGCTCGCGCTCGACCTGATCTTCCTCGTCGTCGGCTCGCTGCTCTGGAAGAAGGGGAATCACCTCGATCCCGCGAAGAGATCCCAGGAGATCAAATTCTGGTGCCAGAACAACCTCGGGGTCATCGTTGCGGCGATCGCCTTCGTGCCCTTCATCATCTTCGCTCTGACCGACAAGAACGCTACCAAGAAATCCAAGACTCTTGCCGCTATCGCCGCCGCCGTGGCGCTGATAATCGGAGTCCTGTTCGGGATCGACTGGAATCCGCATTCTCAGGAGGAGATGCTCGAGAACGCCGGGATCAACACCGTATACTGGACCGCGAGCGGCACTGTCTACCACACTCACGACGACTGCGGACATCTTAAGAACACGAAGGATCTTCTGACCGGATCCTCCGCGACCGCGATCGAGAACGGCAAGACCAGACTCTGCAAGACCTGCGAGAAGAAGGACGCGGATCTGCTTGCTGCAGGAGAACAGGCGGTCACCGAGGCGACTCCCGTCGACGACGGAGAGAAGGATGTCGGAGGAGATCTCACCGTAGAGATCCCCGACGATACCACCGGAGGATAAGGATCCTGTCAAATAGGAAAGGGGCTGTTAAAAACCCGCGGTTTTTAACAGCCCCTGTTTTAATTGTTCAGCCTTCGATCTTTTTGAAGTTTTCGACTATGCCTGCGATGAGCGGAGGCAGCGTCCTGGAGTTTTTCTTGGTCTGGGCGGCCCAGCTCTGTCCGCTTTCAACCGCCTTGAAGTAGATATCGGTGATGTCGTTGATCTCGGGGTTGAAGAGGCGTCCGATGTCGAAGCAGACGGTGCTCTTTATGATCGTATACATCCTCGAGTCGTCGTTCTCCTCAGAGTAGCGCGCTTTCATGTTGAGCTCGTACTGGGCGGGAGTTGTGGTCCTGTAGGCTTCCGAGGCCCAGCACTCGAGGACCGCGGCGGCGCGTTCTCTGTCGTTGGTGTTGGTGAAGATCGCGTAGAGCGAGAAGGGGTTCCCGACGACCGAAATGAAGTTCTCCTGATCTGCGTCGTATTTCGGAGTCGGGACTATCCCGAATTTGAAGGAGACGTTTCCGAGCTTGCGGTCGGCGAGATAGCAGCGGTTGTTGCTGAACAGGGTGTTGCCGGCGACGAAGTTGTCCTCGTATCCGCTTCCCATGAAGGCGTCCTGAGTCTTGAACCAGTCGCCGAGCTTGGTGCAGAGGGTGTCGGCCTTTTCGCTCCAGAAGTCTTCCGAGATCACGAGGATCTTGTCGGGATCCTGCTCAACAAGCCTGAGACCTGAGCCGGTGTAGAAGGCGTCGATATGGAAGTTCGTCGTCGTCAGACCGTATCCGTCGTCCTTGTCCTTTATGTTGTCCTGGTTCTTGTCTTCGTAGAGGCCTTCGCACATCTCGATCATCTTGTCGATCGTCCACTGATTGCTGTCGACAAGCTCGACGGGGTTGGGCAGGTTCTTGTTGGCTATGATGTCCTTGTTGTAGTAAACGCCGTACATAAAGTGAAGGACGTTGATCGAGGCGTCGCCCGACGCGAAGTAGACCTTGTTGTCGATCGAAACTACGCTGACGAGTTCCTCCGGCCACCAGGGATTGCTGAAATCGAGGTAGGGAAGGGATGTCAGCTCGGCGCAGTACCCGTTCTCTGCGCAGATGGCGGTGGTGCGGGAGTAGGCTGAGATCAGGTCGTAGGTGTGGTCGCCGGATTTGTAAACGTTTCCGACGGCGGAAGCGAAGGACTGCTTGTTTCCGTTGTTGCCGGGGGTTTTCTCCCAGGCGAGCTGAACGTGAAGCTTCCCTTCAACGTGAGAGTTGCGGGTAAAGATGGCGTCGTTGACGATCTCGCCGTTGGGGCCGTCCGACTCGTACTCCTTCATCTCGACGTCGCTCCAGTAGAAGACAGTGACGGTCTCGTCGTTGAAGTTCAGGTCGGGAAGGTTGGAGATCAGATAGCCGTCAGCGTCATATTTGGGGGCGTTGGGATCCTCGGTGGTGATATCGGGTCCCGCGATCGCGTTCGATCCCGGGGCGGTCGTGTCTCCGTTTTCGCCCGTCTTCTCGGCGCAGGCGGCAAGGGCTCCGGCCAGCATGAGCAGCGAGAGCAGGAGGGCCGCCGCTTTTGTCAGTCTGGATTTCACTTGGTTTCTCCTTTTTATGTTTTTTTGATTGTTCTTCGTATCTTCCTCCCCGGCGGTCCGCCGGTAAAGGATGGCAGTATAATTATAATATTTTTAATAATGCTGATGTATAAACCGATCCAAATGATATTATAACATTACCGCGGCTTGTTTTCAAGTTTTTTCTGCGGATTTTCACAAAAACGCGGCGAGTCCGGCAACCGGGAGCCGGTAATAAATGAATTCTTTTAAAAAAACTATTGCATTTTCGAAAGGATTGTGATATAATAATCCGGCGCGGTCAAGGAGGCATAGCTCAGTTGGTCAGAGCGCACGGTTCACATCCGTGAGGTCGAGAGTTCAAGTCTCCCTGTCTCCACCGATTTTGGGGCATTAGCGCAGTTGGGAGCGCACAACACTGGCAGTGTTGGGGTCAGGGGTTCGAATCCCCTATGCTCCACCGATACGAAAACCCGGGGCTTCGGCCCCGGGTTTTTGTATCGACGGAAATGAAGATGAGAACCCGAGGCTGTTAAAAAACTCGCTACGCGATTTTTTTAACTGGCCGACGAGCAATTGCTCGCCGCGAGACCGCGGCGTTTTTGCCCGTTTGTCAGTAATAATCAAGCTTTGGAGTGGCAAAAACCGCAATTCTCGAGCAGAATCTGCGGTATCCTGTCCGCAGATTCTGCGGGGGTGTTAAAAAAGTCGGACTTTTTTAACACCCCCCATGAGCAGCGCAAAGCCCTGGGAAACGCCGGCAGTGATGCGCTGCGCCGGGTTCAGGATCCCCTATGCTCCACCAAAGCAGTATCAGGCGAACACCTACTTCTTCAAAGGCGGATTTCTTGTCACAAAACCGGCAGTTCAAACACCTGCTCTCTCTAATGGGCAAAAAACGTGATAAACTGAGCGTCACACTCACCGAACAGCAAAAGGAAATCCTCGAAAAGAACGACGACACTGTCAACAAGCTACATTCCCTCGCCGAGCAATCCGCTTTCCAGTATGGCTTTTCCCTCGGCGTTCAGTTGATGACGGAAAGCTTATCAATTCAAACAACAACAGAAGATTAGATGGTAAAGCGGGGCTTCGGCTCCGCTATTCATTTATGAATATTGCGCCAACCTTTTTTCGATTAATGAATACTGCTCCCACCTTCTGAAAACCTCTTTTATGATTTTTGATAACTGCCCCCACTTTTCACACGGAACTTGCGAACGGGATTTCACATTTTCTATGGCAAGTTCATAAAAAGCGCTTGATTATTTGTCACAAATGTGGTATAATTGAGGTGACGATTAGAAAGAGGTGCCACATGAGACAATTAGGTTGCACAGATGCGATCCGGAACCGAATAGAAGTCGCCAAGACCGGGAGCGTTTTTATACTCTCGGATTTTTCCGATCTCGCCGATCCCGAAGCGGTACGCAAGGCGATCACGCGCCTTGAAAACGACGGTACGCTGACCCGTGTTATGCGCGGCGTTTATTATAAGCCGAAGCATAGCGAGCTGCTCGGCGAAAACGTTGCCCCCTCCCCGGATGATGTCGCCCACGCTCTTGCGCGTAATTACGGTTGGACCATCGTTCCCTGCGGTGATACGGCGCTGAATCTTCTGGGATTGTCCGAACAGATTCCTTCCCAGTGGGTTTATGTAAGCGACGGCGCATATCGGGAGTATTCCTATGGAAATGCGACGCTGCATTTCAAGAGAACGGCAAAAAAAGAGCTCTCGAATATGTCGCCGAAATCCGCGCTCATCGTTCAGGCATTGAAAACCTGCGGTAAAGACGGCGTTACGCCAAAGATGATTGAAAGATTACGGAGCGTAACCACCGACGAAGAGCGCAAAGCGCTTCTCTCCGAAACGCAGTATGCCACATCGTGGATTTACGAAACGATAAAAGAAATCTGCCAGTAGTCCGTTTTTGGGGACACAGAATATGAGATAATAAACTAACATATAAGAATGGAGCCAACTATAATTAAGTCAAGAGGAAAATGAAAAAAAGTCAAGATTTTTCCTGGCTTTTGTTCGGGCGGCTGGAAGGCATAACAAT
>JAEEGI010002920.1_pt1 | contig 41275 bp, 27 predicted proteins | sample 8958751 | NCBI WGS metagenome assembly JAEEGI01 (sample SAMN16246545, study PRJNA631951) | gut metagenome | biome: gut microbiome; feature: rumen; material: KS-attached | host: Bos | place: Iran: Karaj | collected 2018-10 | reverse complement strand
AGGGAGTGGACGACCTCCGCCTGCCTTTCGCCCATGTCTTTGATGGGGAAGCGGACGGGACGCTCGACTCCATTGAGGTCATCGTTGATACCCGTTCCGGTCAGCACGACCATCGGCGCCGTGACACGCAGCAGCGCGAGCTGGGCGGAGAGGTTGTTCTGGAACATGTCCTTTACCGTCTTGATGGCTTTCTCAGTCGCTTCGGTGCTGCCGAGCAGGTTGGTGTAACCCTGTGGGATAAAGAGGCTCATAAGATAATCGTTGGTCGGACAAAGATAGGGAAAAATGAGAAAGGTGCGTTCATTCGGGAGTTTTTTCTATCTTTGTACTTTGTACAAAAACGAAAACTTGTTCCTGTGATGGGAAAACTATACGACGAATTGGCCAAGGACTATCGCCTGAAAGAGGGCCTGAAAACCTGCATCAATTGCGGTACATGCACGGCAATCTGCCCGGCGGCTGAGTTTTATAAATATGATCCCCGGAAGATTGTAGATACGGTCCAGCGACAGGATGACGAAGAAATCGAGGCTTTGCTCAAGAGCGATACGATCTGGTATTGCGGTGAGTGCATGTCTTGCATGACGCGCTGCCCGCGCAAGAACGGCGCCGGACTGGTGATCATGGCGCTGCGCAACCTCTCGGCGAAACTGGGCTATTTCACATTCTCCGAGAAAGGCCGCCAACTCTATCCGCTGACCAAGATGCTGACCGGAAACATTTTGAATTATGGTTATTGCGTCTATCCGGAGACCTTTAAGTGGGAAGACCATCCAGAATCCGGGCCTGTCTGGAAGTGGCATACCGAGCACCTGCGTGACAATATGGCGCGTCTGGGAGCCAATTACCAGGGCGAAGGACCTGGCATCCTCCGCAAGATTCCCCAGGAATCCCTGGATGAGATCAAGGCGATCTTCGACGTGACCGGCGGCACCGAACGCATCGAGACCGTGGAGCGCTTTTCCAAGGCAAAAGCCGAGGAAATGGGCATGACGATGGACGAGTATGCCGAATACACTTTCAAACACTGCTCCGAAGGCCATTTCAACAACGAAGCCTAAACACGATGATCTATCAAGGAAAGCAGAAAATCTGGTCCGAATACCAGAAAGAGATACCTGACGACCACTGGTACTATGTCCGCAGTTGTATCCGGCAGAACTTTTTCCCTGCCTCCGAGCGGATGTTCACCGAAATCACCCGGAACGTCTTGGGCAAAGACATCCATGAGACCCCGAGTCATACGACTTGCGGAGGAATCGCTTATCACTGTGACACCATCCCCCAGGAGACCGTAATGACCATCGTAGCCCGCCAGTTCGCCCTGATGACCGAGGCCGGCTACGAGAACTATGTCGCTTCGTGCATCACTTCTTTCGGCAATTATTCCGAAATCCTGGAGACCTGGCACGAGTTTCCTGAACTCGAGGCCAGGATCCGGGAGCTGCTTTGGAAGGCCTGCAAGAAGGAATTCAAGAAGCCTAAGTACCTCGCCCATTCCAGTGACTTGATTTACAAATTCCGCAATGAGATTGCGGCCAAGGGCCGTTTCCGTCTGGTGGACAAGGAGACGGGCGAACCTTTGCGCATCGTCGAGCACATCGGTTGCCACTATTCCAAGATGTTTCCCCACAAGGGGGTCGGCGGGGCAGAGTATCCTTGCGTCCTGAGCGGCATGATCGAAGCCTGGGGAGGTCAAGTGATCGATTATCCGGAACGGAGACACTGTTGCGGCTATGGCTTCCGTCAGTATCACGTGCAGGCCAACCGGGGCTACTCCGTTTCCAATACTCATAAGAAGTTCGAATCCATGGAGCCGTATCATCCCGATGCGATTATCACCAATTGTCCGGGTTGTCCGTATTTCCTGGACCGCTGGCAGTATGTGATCGCCGAGCAGACCGGCAAAACCTATGGTCGTGACGGCTTCGGCATCCCTGTTTTCACTTACGAGGAACTGGCGGGCCTGGTGCTTGGCTACGATCCCTGGGATCTCGGCCTCCAACTGCATCAAGTGGCCGTGGAGCCTTTCCTGGATAAGATTGGCATCGAGTATGACCCGCAGACAAAGTACCTGGGCCTGAATAAGCAGGACATCCTGCGTCCCGGCCTTCCGCAAAACCTAAAATGCTTCTGAGATGAATCCCGGAAATATCGTAATCCTCGGCGGCGGCATCGCCGGCATGACGGCAGCCTCCCAACTTTTGCGTCTGGGTCATACACCCATCATCGTGGAAGAATCCGACCACCTCGGCGGCCATGTCGTGGAATGGCACAGACTCTTTCCGGACATGACTCCGGCACAGGACATCATCCAGCGTCTTGCGACGGAAGTCAGCGCGGCCAACGTCTTCCTTTCGACACGTGTGCTCTTCGTTAACCGCCTGAATGACACCTATATCGTAATGCTCGACAACGGCGTCAGCATCCAGGCGCAGGCGGTTCTGATCGCGACGGGCTTCCAGTTGTTCGACGCCGCCAAGAAGGAAGAATACGGCTACGGCATCTACGATCAGGTCATGACCAACCGCGACCTGGAGCGCTGGTTCACCACGGGCGATGATCCGCGCCTGAATGACAAGGAGATCCGGAAGATAGGCTTCGTCCATTGCGTGGGCTCCCGTGACGTCAAGGCCGGCAACACGCAGTGCTCCAAGGTCTGCTGCGTCACCGCCATCAAGCAGGCGATCGAGATGAAGGAGATATTCCCCGATGCGCAGATCTGGTGCTTCTACATGGATTTGCGCCTGTTCGGAAAGAAATACGAGGACTTCTACATCAATGCCCAGCGAGACTACGGCATCCATTTCATCCGCGGGCGCGTTTCCGAAGTGAGCGAGGTCTTGGACGGCAGGGTGCTGGTCAAGGCCGAGGACACGCTGTCCGGCAAACCGGTCAAGGTCACCCTCGACCTGCTCGTGCTGATGTCCGGGATGGTTTGCAACGCCCGGATCAATCCGATCGCAACTTCACTGGGCGTAGATTTGGATTCGGACGGTTTCCTTCGAAGCAAGGACAATATCTGCAATATCGTTTCTTCGGGTCGCAAGGGCCTTTTCCTGGCCGGTGCCTGCACGGGGACCAAGACTGTCCCTGAGACCATTTCGGAAGCCCGCGCCGCAGCCTTGGATATTCACCTTTATCTGACTGCCGGCAAGTGATGGATTTCGGTTTCAAGTTGTCCCCCTCTTCCGCGATCAACCTGGACCAGGTCGATCTGTCTCTGTATGAGCGCCTTGTCGCCATCGAACCGGATGCCAAGATCTGTATGGCCTGCGGGAGTTGCAGCGCGACCTGTACCGCTGGCCCCTATACCGGAATGAGCGTGCGCAAGGTCTTGCTGGACCTGCAGCGGGGCAAGGAGAAAGAGGCGGAGAAAATGCTCTCCGGCTGTATGCTCTGCGGCAAGTGCATGATGGTATGTCCCCGTGGTATCAACATCCGCCACCTGATCCTTTCCTTATGCAGGATCTATGGCGCAGATGAAAAGGAGGGCGGGAAATGATCGATCGCGTCGCATCCGGATTCCATCCGTTCGTCCTGCCCTTTGTTATCGGGATGGCTTTTGTCCTGAGTTACTGCGTCTATGGCATCATCAAGATCCTCGTCCAACTGTCTGCCGAGGACCGCAGACGGTTCCTCTTGTCGCTGATCAATCCAGTCACGGCTTGGAAAAACATCAAGGACATCTTCCTCAATTGTCTGCTGCATGTCAAACTCTGGAAACGTAATCCCGTGCTTGGTTACATGCATTCCAGCATCGCTTTCGGTTGGTTCATGATCATCCTTCTCGGGCACATCGAGGTGATGCTGTTCGTTCCGCACCGGATCCGGCAGGTCTGGTACCCGATATTCTTCAATTACTTCGTGGCGGAAGGACCCGGGCCGGCGACAGTGCAGGGCGCTCTGCTTTTCACTTTGATGGATTTCTTCCTGCTGATCATCCTCAGTGGCATTGTCTTGGCGATGATCAAGCGCGTGCGTTCACGCATCTTCGGGATGCGCCGGACGACCCGTCCGACCCTGCTGGACCGGGTGGGTCTGTATTCCCTGTGGGCCATCTTCCCGCTGCGACTGCTGGCCGAAGGCTTCACCGCCCATATCAGCGGCGGCGGTTTCCTGATTGTGCCGCTCAACTGGGTGTTCCGCCAATTCCTTGGCGATCATCTCCACATGCTGCCGACCTGGTGGGCTTATTCGATTTCTCTTGGCATCTTTATGTGTGTGCTGCCTTTCACGCGCTACATGCATATTCCGGCCGAAATGATGCTGATCCCGATGCGCAATGCGGGTCTTACGATCAAGCACGCCCGGCGTGGCTTTACAAAGGCCATGGTGTGGTCTTGCCCGGGCTGCGGCGTGTGCATCGATGCGTGCCCGATGAGTGTGAAAAAGGCCAACCTCAAGGACACGACGGTCTATCTCAACCGCAATATCCGGCGCGGCAATGAGAAGCGCATCGAAGAGATCTCTGACAAGTGCCTGCTTTGCGGCAAATGCCGTGAAGTGTGCCAGATCGGCCTGGACGGTCCGTCGATCCGCATCGCCCAGCGCGCGATGCGTAAATACGGTATCGATCCGGACTATTCAGCATTCCAACCCGCTCCGGTGCCGTCCGGACACAAAGTCCTGTATTTCGCCGGCTGTATGACGCAACTTACCCCTCGCATCTCAAAGGCCGTCGGCTCCGTGCTCGACAAAGCGGGCCTGGACTGGGAGATGATGGATAAGGATGGCGGTTTATGTTGCGGACGCCCGCTGATGACCGCAGGCCGTTTCGCCCAGGCGAAGCAACTGATCCGGAAAAACCGGGAACTGATCCTTGCCTCCGGATGCGACACCCTGCTGCTGTCCTGCCCGATCTGCTATAAGATCTTCAAGGAACGCTATAAACTGGAAGGAATCCGTGTCGTTCATACCGCAGAGTATTTCGAGGAATTGATTGAGACCGGCGCCCTTAAGGTGGAGAAGGGAGATATCCGTTATGTCTTCCATGATCCTTGCGAACTGGGTCGCGGCAGCGGCATTTATGAGCAGCCGCGTCAAATCCTGGGCCGGGCCGGTTACTTGGTCGAAGCGGACCAGAACCGGACGGAAAGCATTTGCTGCGGCGGGTCCCTGGGATCCCTGACCCTGGGTTTCGCGCAGCGGGAAGATATGACGCGCAATGCGCTCAAGCACCTGACCGTCGGCGGCCCCGATGCTATCGCAACCGCCTGCCCGCTCTGTCTGGCTACCTTCAGCCGTTATGCCGACCGTCCGGTGCAGGACCTCGCGGAAATCCTGGACCGGGTTTGTTGAGATTGAAATCTGGAAAGATGAATAGGATCCTGGCTGCGCTCATCCTTCTGCTGGCGCTCGGCTGCTCTTCCGAATCGGCCTTGACACGTCGGGCGGAGGCCGAGTATGCGCATCCCATCCGGAAGGGCCCGCCCTACTGGAACGTCTATGCGAAAAAGTTCATCTATGCGCCTGCTTTTGACTTTGCGCCCCTGGATGGAGTGACCGCTTACCGGTACATACTCCGTCAAGGAGGATGCGTTGCAGCCACTTTTACCGCTCCGACGCCGAATGAAGACCTGGGCCGGATCTGGAAAGATGTCCCGCCGGGGGAATGCGAGCTCACGGTCCTGGCTCTGGATACGAGAGGGGACAGCCTTTGCGTGGCCGGGCAGCGCAGGTTCGTCCGGGATTTCCCTTTCACCCCGGATTCCCGGGGACCGGCCAAAGGCTATCGGGAGACGGCGCTGGATGCCTGCCGTTTCATCCACGACATGCCGTCCACCCGGCATTGGCGGGACCACGAAACGCCGGACATGTCCTACCCATTCAACGCCTATGTATGCAAGGTTGTGGGCGCCACGGTTCGGATCGAGTGCCTGGTAGCACGCGAAATACCTGAATTGCGCGAAGAAGCGGTCCGGACGGCGCTTGGGGCCGGACATTACCTGGCTTCCTGCGCGCAAGCGGAAAGGACTCCGCTGGCCGGATGGCCCCCGACTTACGGGGAGGCGCCGGAAGACGGTTCCACCCATGTGGCCAGGGTCACGGACAACAATTCCTCCAAGATGATGGTCCTGGAGGCCTCGGTCGCAGGAGAAGCCTTCCTCGACCTGTACGATCTGACGCGCGACACGACCTGGCTCGAGCGTTCCCTCGCCGTCGCCCGGACTTATGCGCGCATCCAGTATGAAGACGGCTCCTGGCCCATCCGGGTGGATCTGGCGACCGGGGCCTCTTTAAGTCATTTCCGGCTATGGCCGGCCCATGCGCTGAAGTATCTCCGCCGGCTCGAGACGGATTATGGGATCGACTCCTTCGCCGGGACCCGGAGCCGGTCGGAACGTTACATCCGGGAAGTCGCCATGCCCCGCTTCGATCTGTCCGGTATTTTCGAAGATTCCCTCGGGGATGATTTCCCGTCCTATTCCAACCTCACCAATTTCACGGCGTCGCCCTATGCGGCCTACCTGCTCACCAATCCCCATCCCACAGAAGAGGACGTGCGGAATGCCTGCGACCTTATCCGGCTGAGTGAAGACCAGTTCGTGCATTGGGATAAGTTTGAGGGCGTGAATGCCTTCCCGCCCTACGCCTGCGAGCAGTATTTTTACGATGAGCCCATCGATTCTTCAATCGCGGATGTCTGTGACGGCTTCCTTTCCCTGTACGAATACAATGGCGACAAACTCGCCCTGGCGAAGGCTCGTTCGCTGCTCAACGCGCTGACCCGTTTCCAGGAACCTTCGGGCCGTATCCTGACGCTGATGATTGATTTCGGAGAGGAGGAACCCGGGATCGAGGAACTCTGGCTTAACAATACTTGGTGGACGGCCAGCCAGTTGCTCCGTCTCGACGGCCTGATCTGATCCGGCTGCGTTTCTCTAGATGACCTCTTCCGTGACGGTGCCGCTGAGGGCGGGATCGTAGGGGCGGGTAAGTTTGATATAATTGCCGGTGAATCCGGACATGGTGCCGTCTTTCTCCTTTGATTCCCAGAGGACACGCTCATTCAGCCCGCGGTTAGCTTCGACGAACTCGGCATGGAGCCGGTCGCAGATAGCCTCGAGGACCTTGACCCGCTCGGCCTTGACGGCTTCCGGGACTTGATCGGGCCAGTCGGCGGCGCGGGTGCCGGGGCGGCGGGAGTATGGGAAGATGTGGATGAAGGCCGGATGGATTGATTCGATGAAGGCGTGGGTCTCTTCGAAGATTCCGGGTGTCTCGCCTGGCAGACCGACCATCACGTCGATGCCGAAAAAGACTTTGGGGCGGCCGGGCCCTTCCATGCGGGCGCGGATGTATTCGATGCGGTCTCGGAAGAAAGCGGTGGTATATTTTCGCCCCATCCGTTTCAGCTGGGAGTCCGTTCCGGTCTGGAGGGGAATGTGGAAGTGGGGGAGGAACTTGGTGCCGGAGGCGATCCAGTCTACGATTTCTTCGGTGATAAGGTTCGGCTCGATCGATGAGATACGGTAACGCTCGATCCCTTCGACCTCGTTGAGGGCTTTGAGAAGGTCGAGGAAGCTCTCGCCGGTGCTGCGGCCGAAGTCGCCGGTATTGACGCCGGTAAGGACGATTTCCTTGGCGCCGGAAGCTGCGATGTCACGGGCGGCTCGGACGGCTTCGCAGATGGGGATGTTGCGGCTGCGGCCGCGGGCGTACGGAACGGTGCAGTAGGCGCAGAAGTTGTCGCAGCCGTCCTGGACCTTGAGGAATGAGCGTGTGCGCCCGCCGATGCTGTAGGCCCCGAAGACTTCTTGCCCGGGTGCTCGATCGCAGGTGCAGGCAGGGGGTGTGTCAGCAAACTGTGCCACCCTCGGCAACATAAGAGGGGGGACCATGAACGAAGTGAATGGTGGGGCCGAGCGAAGCGAGGCGTTTGCAGATGCACCCCCCGCCTGCGCCTGCGACAGCAGAGCGAGAGTTTCAGGGACGAGGCGGGCCTTCTCATTGGCGCCGAAGACCCGTACGACACCCTCGATGGCGGCGACCTCCTTCCGACGCAACTCCGCGTAGCAGCCAGTCACGATAATCGGCGCATCCGGACGGATGCGGTGCAACTTGCGGATAGCGCTGCGTGACTTGCTGTCAGAGGTCGCCGTGACCGAACAGGTGTTGACGACGAACAGGTCCGCCCCCTTGCTCCAAGGCACAATCTCAAGTCCCGCCGCCTTGAAGGCGCGGGCATAGGTGGCCGATTCGGCGTAATTGAGCTTGCAGCCCAGGGTGACGAACGCGATGGTCATAGGACGGGGAATCTGCCGTAGCGGTAAGCGTAAATCGGATTCTGACTGTATGCCGTAACCTTGGCCCCTTCGCAAGACCCGCCGACGGGCGGGTTACACTTCGTCACCGTCACTTTGAAATAAGGCAAAGCCTGGGAAAACCGGTCCTTGACCGCCAGCACGATGCGATTGGCGACATGCTCCAGCAGGTCCGAACGCTTCCCCATCTCCTCGCGGATCAGCGAATAGATGACGCTATAATCGGCGGCGTCCTTCAAGTCGTCCGTGACCGCCGGTTTCCGGAGATAATAGACGGCCTTGAAATCCACAATGAAACGATTGCCTTCACGTTTTTCGCTTTCAAGACAGCCGTGGTAGGCATGAAATTCCATGCCGGTCAGCTCCATTATGCCAAAATCAGAAATACGCATGGTCTTTTTCCTAGGGTTATGGGGTCCTTGCGCCACTGTGCGACGCTGCGGGTGAGGATGGTCTCGTCCGGCATCGTGATATCTGCGGCGATGCAGAGACGTGTCGCCGGGGCACAGATGCGCAGCAGATCCTCCAACATCGCGTCGTTACGGTAGGGCGTTTCGATGAATATCTGGGTTTGATGGTGGGCTGCCGATTGTTTCTCGATGGACTTGATGGCTGCGCGACGCTCATCTGTCTTGGCCGGCAGATAACCCTGGAAGGCGAATGACTGGCCGTTGAGTCCGGAAGCCATCAACGCCATCATCAGTGAGGAGGGACCGACAAAAGGGACGACCCGGATACCGCGCTGGTGACAAAGGGCCACAAGGGCTGCACCGGGATCCGCCACGGCGGGTAGACCGGCCTCGGTAATCAGTCCGACGTCGCGACCATCTTCGAAAAGGGCGGCCATCGCTTCGACCTCGGATTCCGGTGTATGTTCATTGAGCACGTGGAACTCCAGGGCGTCGATGTGTCCTTTCAGGCCGGAACGGGACAGGTATCTGCGGGCGGTTCGCAACTCCTCGACGACGAAAGTGCCGAGCGTCCGGAGTTTATCCAAGACCGGAGCCGGGATCACTTCCGCGGGTTCGTTCTCTCCCAGCGGGGAGGGAATCAGGTACAATGTGCCTTTCTCACTCATTATTCTCAATCTTCAGACTTGTCTTCTTTTCTTCCGGACGGGGCTGGGACAGTAATTCCTGCCTCTTTTTCTTGCTGGTGAAAATGCTCTTCAGCAGGCCGCCCAAGGTGTTGAACTCCCGTTGGTAGACAACACCGACGCCGTTCCTCTGGCTGTAGTCCAGATAGTTGGAATACTTGTCGGCCGAGTGGGAGAAGAGGTTCAGCCGGACTTGTCCGGCATTATCCAGTTTGATTTCCACATCCAGGTCACCCACGACATTCTGGTTACCGCCGTCCGCTGCGTACTGGCGGTTGCCGATGACGCCGTTGACGGAGACGCGGTCATTGAACAGTTTGGTCGATACTGCGACGTCAAAGAGATCGTTGCCTCCTTCTCCCGCCGCATATTTCAGGCCGAGATCCAGAGGGATCTGCAGGCGCTGGAGGATGTTGCTGAGCTGCCCGGACATGACTTCCATCATGTTGGACATCAGGATGTTGCTGTTGTTGAAGATACCGGACTGGTCGTTGGGCAGGAACGTGTTGGTGACGAGCAGGGAAACGAACTGCTTCTGGACCTTGTCCACGGTGTTGAGCGCGCTCTCCACCTGGGATTTGGTCGAAGGGTCGAGGTCCGGGATGTCTATGGAGAAGGCCAGCTGCGGGTTCCGCAACTTGTCGTAAACCTTGAGCCCGCATTCCACGTTCCTCCGGTAGGAGGTCGCGGTACTGTCTGCGATCAGGTTCGCCAGAGAGGTCTTGGTCTGATAGCGGGCGTCGATGTCCAGGTCGCTGTCCATGATGTCTCCGTTGAACTTGATGGAACTTCCTCCGTCGATCTGGAAGTTCTTGGAGGCGATGTTCATCACGTTGAGGTGGAAGTCGCCGGTTGTCAGGGTGTAGTCGCCCGTGATGCTGAAAGGCTTTTCAATGCCGATATCCAGATTGATGGTGCCGTTGCCGCGTCCGGAGAGGACGTTTCCGCTTACTTTATCGATCTCGAGGTCACACTGCACCTCGGGGCGGACAGCGATCCGCATTTTCAAGCCTAGCTTGCCCTTGCCCTTGTCTTTTTTCTCAAGGCTTTGGAGCATTTCCTCATAGGGATCCTTCCACTCGTTGCTGACAGGTTTTTTGAAAGTCAGCAGTTCTGTCCCACCGGCGCCGGTTCCGCCGCGCAGGGGGATATGGAAGGTGCCGGAGCCGTCGGTCCGCGCATCGATGTCCATCCGCAAAGTGCTGAAGGGACCGGAAAGATTGACGGTGCCGGATGCGGATATATTGCCGTATACGGGCGATTCCCCGTCGTCTTGCGTATTGAAGGCCTCCACACCGTTGACACGGATCGCGGTTGCCATCCGGATATCCTTGAGATGGTCGAAGGTGATGCCTCCGCTGACGGTGCCCGTACCCCGGTAGCGGTCCTTCAGCGCGATGTTATCGAACGTGATGCCGTAATCATCGATGTGGAAGGGACCGTTGAGGTAGTAGGCGACATTGGTGAATGCGACCTGCAGGACGGCATCGTCCAGACGGGCGCCCCGGCTGGACAAGGACAGGTGGTCCAGAGGACCGATGACGGAGAAATCTCCGCTGATGTGGCCCTCCATTTTGCTGAATACCTCTTTAAGGAATCCGCTGGCATAGCCGGCTTGCAGGCTGTCCAGCCGTACCTTCGCCTTGAGTTGCCGGTTGGACGGACGGTAACTGCCATTGGCGAACAGGGTGGTCAGTTCTTCTAACTCATCCTGTAGGGTGAAGGTCATCTCCTTGTTGTCGTTGTCCCAGAATCCCAGCAGGCGAAGGGTTCCGGCATCATAGCCGCTGATCGCTGCCTGCGTGGCCGTGAGGTTTGCAAACAGGTCGATCCGGTCCTTGGAGATCGGAGAGATCAGTCTGGCACGGCCGCTGATCAGACCGCGAAGGTCCGGCAGCGTGGGTAGGAGAGCTTTCAGGGGCTCGAGATCAAAGCGGTTGAGGTCCACTGAAAGCGTGTCCGCCGTCTTTTTGGAGACGCCTCCGCTCACTTCCATACTTTGCTCTCCGTTGCGCAAGGAGAACAGGGGGACATGGACGCCTTCCTGCCGGATACGGATGTCCGTTGAGTCGACGCTCCAGCGCTCACCGCCGACAACGACTTCGGACGGCAGGACGTGGAGGTCGTAAGCCAGGTGCCGGTCTGCATCCCGATCCAGGTCGCAGGCCAGCCGGATTGATCCGTTGCTTTGTTTCTCGCCGGGGTTGTCAAAACCGAAGGTCAGGTTGACCCGGTTGTCATCCGCGCTGATCCGCAAGGCGTTCCCCAGCAGTTTGACAGCCGCGTTCAATTCTTCTCCCGTGAGGTCGCAGACGAACTGTTCACCGTCATCCGTCGCCTTGATGCCCAGGTTTTTGATGTACTTGTCCTTGATGGCGATGCGTTGCGATTTCAGGTCCGTCGAGAGGGTACCGTCCTCCTTGAGACGGAGGTTCATCGTGGTCCCGTCGGCGATATAAAGACCCGGCAAAACGAAGGAGAGCAAGTCGCGGGAGTCATAGGTCTTGAGCGTGAGACGTCCGTCTTCGGAAGAAGGAACCTTCTGAACCGGTTTCTTGGGTAAGGCGGGCAGCTCACGTCCGATGGTGGCATCGGACAATGCGCGGATAAACCGTGTGACGGGCAGTGTGCCGGTGTAGCTGGCGTCCGCGAAAGAAGAATTGAAGGTCAGTCTCTGTTTTTCGTTGGAATCAAAGGAACGGATGGAAATGTCTCCGATATCATGGGGGCCTTCCTGATTCTCCAACCGGACGTTCCGGATGTCGACGTCTCCGAGGATATTCTCTTTTCCGGTACGGGTAAAGTTGGCATTGACGGCAAGGGATGCCTTCGAAGGTCCGCGCTTATCGAAGCCCAGGGCGTTGAGGTCGGCATACCCTAGGTTGAAGTAGAATTTGTACAGGGCGTTACGGGTCTTGGGAGAGAGGTTGACCAGGCCTTGGAACAGGAAGTTGAGATTGGGATCGGAGCAGACGATGCGCCCGTTGAAGTTGTCATCCTTATAAGTGCCCGTACCTGCGATGTTGCTGTATTCGTAACCGTGGATGACGGCTTTGTCAATATGGAGAGAGTCGATACCCAGACGGACACCGCCCTTGCCCACGCTTGCATCCATCCACGTCCTCAGCGTGCATTCTTTTACTTCATCCGTCCCCAGTAAACCACCGACATCGAGGTTGTTGACGGCCACCGAACCGCTGAAACGGGATGGTAGGTCGGGTTCCATCAGGTCCCGGGCTTTGACCGCACCGCTGACGCCGCCGGAAGGGGAGGCAAGGTCGCAGGTTAGCGTCAGGTCCCTGGCTGGACCGGAGAGCCTCCCATTCAGTACAAAGGGCTCACCGGGCGCATATCTGCTGACAGAAGATCCCTTTCCGGGGGAAACGGATTCGATAACCTTGCCCAGGGCGTCGGTGGTAAAGTTCAAACCGTCAATCTTGGCGTCTATATAGCTGTCGCGGAGATGTGTAATTCCGCTGACCTTGCCGCTGAGGCTGCCGGAGATGCCGCTCTTCTCACGGAATACGAAGGAGCTGAGGTCGAAGTCGTTGACCGGGCCGCGGAAATGGGCCTTGGAGATATCCATATCCAGTTTGGGCAGCTGGACTCCCGTAAATCCGGTTAGCGTGCCGCTCCCGAGACGGGAATTCTTGATTTGGGCCTCCAGCGTGACTTCGTCGACGAAATGGTCCAAGGAACGGTAATCCTCGAACGACATCGTGAAGCTGGGGATGTTCAGGTGACTTTCAGCGTCGGTCAGTTCAAACTGGGTGATCTGTACCTTGCCCCGGCTGACCTCCGCCCGTCCTTTGGCGTTCCGGAAAGAATAACCGGACTTTTCTGTGGCCCGGGCATCGTCCAGGATACCCCCGACCTTGCCACCGTTGATGTGGAAGTCATGCGCTTTGGCATCCGCTTTCAAATCCATGTCCGCCCAGTTGATCCCCGGTTTGCCTTTCGGCTTTTTCTTGCCTAAAGCGTTGGCGAGCGTGAAGTTGAAATTACGGGCTTCTATCCGTTTGATCCGCAAGACATCTCCCGTGTCTTCGAGAGGATGGGGTTCCGGAAGATGGAAGACGCGTTTGAGATTGGTCAAATGATGGTCTTCCGTGACAAGGTTGAGCTTTCCGTCGCGGACGACGACCTTGTCAAGGGTGATGGGTTTCTTGCCGGTCAGGCCCTTGAGGGAGAAGGAGACGGTCGCGATCCCGATGCGGGCGATCGTGTCCCGGGGCTCGAAGAAGGAAGTGGAAAGCGGATCGTTATCCGTCAGTACCACGTCCCTGAGAATCAGTGTTTTGAAGGGGAGCAACTGCACCCGGCCGATGGTCAGTTCGCCTTCGATCCCCTCATTGAGCCGCGAAGCAAGGTTCCTGGCCAGGGCTGTCTGGATCCGCGGGGACTGTAAGAGCAACCCTCCTGCCAGAAGCAGAAGCAGCAGCGCAGCCAGGATGCGGGGGACGATATGTTTGGATTTTGCGATGGCCGGGACCTATTTATGCATTATACAAAGATAATAAATATTATGCCAATTATTGCTATCTTTGCGCTTGGAAAAGGCTTTTTTCAACTGCGTCATGTCTGACATCATTTTGGGAATAGAATCTTCTTGCGACGACACTTCTGCGGCCGTCATCCGCGACGGTTGGCTGCTGTCCAATGTCATCGCCAGCCAGGATGTACACCGCCGTTTCGGCGGCGTAGTCCCGGAACTGGCTTCGCGGGCCCATGAACTCAATATCGTCCCTGTGGTCAGTGAGGCGCTCAAACAAGCCGGCGTGTCGAAGGAAGAACTGACGGCCATCGCTTTCACGCGCGGTCCGGGCCTTCTGGGTTCGCTCCTGGTGGGCACTTCTTTCGCCAAATCCTTGTCTCTGTCCCTGGATATCCCGCTGGTGATGGTCAATCACCTGCAGGGCCACATCTTGGCCGGATTCGTCAAGGAGGAGGGGGCCGAAAACCGGCAGCCATCTTTCCCATATCTCTGCCTGTTGGTTTCCGGCGGCAATTCCCAGATTGTCAAGGTCAGCAGCCCGCTGGACTTCGAGATCCTGGGCCAGACCATCGACGACGCGGTGGGTGAGGCCTTCGACAAATGCTCCAAAATGCTGGGTCTCGGCTATCCCGGAGGCCCGGTCATCGACCGCCTTGCCAAGGAAGGAGATCCGAACCGTTTCAAGTTCGCCAAACCGCATATCCCGGGTTTGGATTACAGTTTCAGCGGGATCAAGACCTCGCTCCTGTATTTCGTGCGGGACGAGATGGCGAAGGATCCGTCTTTCCTGGAGAACAATAAGGAAGACCTTTGCGCTTCATTCCAGAAGACCTTGATCGACATCTTGATGGACAAACTCGTCAAGGCTGCCAAGCTGACCGGTATCAAGGAAATCGCCATCGGTGGCGGTGTTTCGGCTAACAGCGGCCTGCGCAGCCGCATCGTAGCGGAAGGCAGGAAGCGCGGCTGGAACACCTACCTGCCCGCCTTCAAGTTTACGACGGATAACGCGGCGATGATTGCGATTGCCGGCTATTTCCATTACCTGGCAGGGGAGCGTTGCCCCCTGGATGTCGCTCCTGTGTCCCGTATTTCAGATTTCTAGCCGAGTCTTCCGATGAAAGAGATAGAGATTGCCGTACCGGTCGGACGGACGCTGAACGAGGAGCAGATGGCCTCTGAAGCGCGCCGGCAACTGGGTCTTCCGAAAGGGACTCCGGTCCGGTGTGTTGTGACCAAACGCTCGCTGGATGCCCGTAAGGAGGTGGTCTGGCGCTATCGGATCGAGGCTTACGGTCCGTCGGAAGCATATGAGCTTTATCATCCGGAACCTTATAGGGAAGTCGGGGATGCGCCGGCGGTAATCGTCGTGGGTGCCGGCCCTGCCGGCCTGTTTGCTGCGCTGAAACTTCTGACTCTGGGACTGAAACCCGTTATCCTGGAGCGGGGCAAGGATGTCCATCGGCGCAAGACGGATATGGCGACGCTCTCGAAGACGGGTGTCGTGGATCCGGACTCGAACTATTGTTACGGCGAGGGTGGCGCAGGCGCCTTTTCGGACGGGAAATTGTTTACGCGCTCATCCAAGCGCGGAGATATCCGGGAAGTCCTGCACCAGCTGGTCGCTTTCGGCGCATCGGAGGATATCCTGATCGATGCGCATCCGCATATCGGGTCAGACCGCCTGCCGGTCGTGGTGGAGCGGATCCGGGAATGCATCGTCGCACACGGCGGGCAGTACCATTTCGACACCCGTGTGACCGGCATCGACCGGGAGGCGGACGGCACAATCGTCGTCACGGCCCAGTCCGGGGCGCAGTTCCGTGCCGCTGCCGTCATTTTGGCGACCGGCCATTCGGCACGGGACATTTATGAGCTGTTTGACAGTAGAGGCTGGGATCTGCAGCCGAAAGGCTTTGCCCTGGGCGTACGGGTCGAGCATCCCCAGTCGCTGATCAACAACGCCCGCTATCACGGGCGGCAGTGGCCCGGGATGCCGGCGGCGGAATATAGTTTCGTAGAGCAGGTGGAAGGCAGGGGGGTCTTCTCTTTCTGCATGTGCCCCGGAGGCATCCTGGTACCTTCTTCCACGGAGGAAAGGACGGTCGTGCTCAACGGGATGTCCAATTCGGCACGTAACTCCAAATGGGCCAATGCCGGCGTCGTGGTGCAGATCGAGCCGGAGGATATTCCGGCCGGATATGCGGGGGACGGAGCTTTCGCCGCAATGAATTTCCAGCGGGATGTGGAACGGAAGATGTATGCCTGGGCTTCGTCCCACGGGGCTTCGCACCCTCTGGCCGCACCGGCGCAGCGGATGAAAGATTTCTGCCGGGGTGTCGTGTCGCCGAACCTGCCGAAGACCTCTTATTTCCCAGGTGCCCTGTCCGCTCCGTTGCACGAACTGTTGCCGGATTTTGTCTACAAGCGCATGCGGCTCGCCTTCCCGGTGGTAGACCGGAAGATCCACGGCTATTATACCAATGATGCCCTGCTGCTTGGCGTAGAGTCACGCACTTCTTCCCCGATCCGCATTCCGCGGGATCCGGAAACTTTGGAGTGCCTTCAGGTGCCGGGGCTCTATCCTTGCGGGGAAGGCGCCGGCTATGCGGGAGGAATCGTTTCCTCTGCCATTGACGGCATCCGCTGTGCGGCAGCGGCCGCACAGCGGATGAAGGTGTGAATCTCAGATCGATAATCAGATGACTCCGCTTCCAAGGAGTTCGTCGCGGTCGTACCAGGCGGCGAATTGCCCGGGGGTGATTCCGCGCTGTGGTTCCTCAAACAAGATGAACAAACCACTTTCCCGGCATATCAGCAGGGCATCCTGGAGCGGCTGGCGATAGCGGATGCGGACGCGGTATCTGCGGATTTCTCCAATATTCATCTTCAAATCCTCCCGGATCCAATGGACCTCATCCGGCGCGATATGGGCGCAATGGCGGGAAAGGCCCTTGTGCGTATGCCCTTCTCCAACATAGATGATATTCCGTTCCACATCCGTTCCGATGACGAAAATGGGTTGCGCATGGCCGCCGATGTTAAGTCCCTTCCGCTGTCCGACCGTATAGAACTGCGCACCTTCGTGCCGGCCGGCGATAACGCCGTAAGGGTTTGCTTTCCAGCGAGTTTTCTTGATGTGATGCTTCCCGCTGCGGTAGGTTTCCGTCTCGAAGCTCAAGTCATAATGCAGGGGCTCAGAGAGCCGGAGCAAATCTTCATCCGTCAATGCCTGCACCTTTCCAAGGTCGTAAGCGGAATCGGCCCGGTCGCAGCCCCGCTCATGCTCCGGTACACCGTGGACGGAACGGATAAGCCCGTTGTCTCCGGTGTAGTCCGTGACCATACGGACCGGGGCGCCGTCTGCCGTCAAGCCTGCCAGGCAGTTACATTTCCAGCGATATTCTTCATTGTCCCCATACCAGGCGTCAAACACTTCGATGACATCTCCTTCCACACTCTGCAGCTTCTGTTTTAAGAAAGTCGGCAGATCCACCTTCCCCACGAAACAGATGCCCTGCGAGTCCTTCTTGGCCGCGGATGGAAGGTCGGCTTCTGCAGCCAGGCGCCGCACCTCCGCCTTGTCCAGATGCCCGATGGGGAAGAGCGTGCAGGCGAGTTGCTCCTGTGTCAGCTGGCAAAGGAAATAACTTTGGTCCTTGTCGGAATCCTCTCCTGCCAGCAGGCGGTATACCGGCCTGCCGTCCGGCCCGGTAATCTCATCCTTCCGGCAGTAATGACCGGTGGCCACGGCATCCGCTCCCAGTTTGCGGGCCGCCTCCAGGAAAGCATCGAACTTGATTTCCCGGTTGCAGAGCACATCCGGGTTGGGTGTGCGCCCGCGGGCGTATTCGTCAAACATATAGTCCACGACCCGCTGTCGGTAGGGCTTGCTCAAGTCGATGAAATAGAAGGGGATGCCGATCTTGCGTGCGACCATTTCGGCCACGAAACGGTCCTCCTCCCATTCGCAATCTCCGTGCAGGGTGGCGTCGGCGTCATGCCAGTTCTGCATGAACATGGCAAAAACGTCATAGCCCTGCTGCTTGAGCAACAGGGCTGCGACGCTGGAATCCACGCCTCCGGAGAGGCCTACGCAAACTTTCATACTTGATATTAACGGCTGCCGCCGCCGAAACCGCCACCGCTGAATCCGCCTCCGCCTCCGATGGAGGTGAAGCCGCCGAATCCGCCGCGGGACGGGCTGAAACTGCCGCCGCTGAAATTCTGGGCGCGCGCGTTGGTGATGGAGTTGCCCATGCTGCGGGTCATGCGCACGACGTCGTTCATCGTCGGATAGTCGTAAACCATCATCTGCTCGAAGGCCTGCGGGTTGATATCCTTCAGCTCCTTGGCCACCTTGTCGGCGATGCCGTACAGGGAAGCGAAGACGAGGTAGTCGTTCCAAAGGGCGACTTCCTGGGAAGCACGCTCACCGATGATGGTGAAGTCGTCCAGGTATTTCTTGAATCCCACGACCTTGCGGGCTTCAGCCTGGCCGCTTTCCGTGAACTTGGAGGCGCGCAGATAACCGTTGGCGCCCAGTTCAGCCTTGCCTTCCGACTTGACTTTCGTGACCCAGTCATTGACCCGGGAGGTGTGTTTGGAAGACCATTTCGAGAACTCGTTGTACTGCAGGATGGAGTCGGCGCCGCTGGCTTCCTTCATCATCTGATAGAGTTCCTTCTCACTTTCCGAAAAACGGTCCTGGTTCTTGGAGTCGTTGAAGGAGATCTCGATCCGGTCCTTGGCGTCTTTGCCGACCAGGAGGTTTCCGTTCCAGATCATCCGCAGGATCATGGCGCCGGCGATACTGTTCTTCTGTTTGTCTTCACCGAGTTGCCCGAGGACGTAATCCGCCTCGAGGATATTGCCGCCGAAAGGAATGTCCCGGCACCAGCCGACGTCGGCCATCTTGCATCCGAGGACTTTCTTACGGTTGTGGATGTGGCTTCCGATCAGCGCGAGCAGCGGGAAGAGGATCCATCCGACGGTGGTGACCAGCATCATCAGGATGGAGAGGAAACGTTCCCAGCGGGAAGGCTCTTTCTCATCATCTTCATAGGCAGCGCCTTCCATCGCTTGTTCGAGATGGGTTGTGAATTCCTCGGAGTGATTGACAGAAGGGGAATAGATGCCTTTGTTAAGACGGAGGAGGATGATGACGGAATTCTTCCTGCCCAGGGGTTTGGAAGACTCCATCACCAGTTCCCCGTCCCGGAACTCGGCGGTGCCGGGGAAACCGAATCCCCACAGGCGGGTATTGATCGTGCTGAAAGGCGTCGTTTCCGAACGGACGGTCACGTCGACGTGCTGCGGCGAAGAAGACAGCTCGGGCGATACCAGCTGCAGGTGCAGGGCGTCATAATCGCTGTAGCCTTCGACGACATTCGTCATCGTATAAGTTGCGGTGAAACAGTGGTCGCCGTAGCTGCCGACACCCCAGCAAAGTTCGCAGCCGTCGTCCTTCTGTACGATGCCGCACTGGTAAGCTTTCTGTTGGATGCTCCTGTGGATGTCCCAGGCGCCGATATTGGTGAAAGCGCGCCCGTTCTCGTCCGTGACGGCCAGGTCGTAGATGCGGATCTGGCCGAGATTCTCCTTGACGATGTACCATTCGGTGCCGGAAGTCACGGTGACATCCCAGACCTCGGTGACGACGGCGCTGCCGTCGGCTTTGAGGTCCAGGGTGACGGCGATGTTCTTAACCGCCGGACTGGCCGCTGAGGCGGCGACGGCGGCAAAGGCCGACAACAGGAATAAGGCCAGACGTTTCATCTAGATCTTCATTGAAGGCATCTCGGTCTTGGCAGCCTCGACCTTGAGGTATTCCTTCTCGGCGAAGCCCAGCATCTTGGCGATGAGGTTGGTCGGGAACTGGCGAACCTCGCGGTTGAAGATGGTGACCGTGTCGTTGTAGACCATGCGGCTCATGCGGACCTGGTTTTCATAGAGGTTGACGCTGTCCATGGTCTTGGCGTAGTTCTCGTTGGCCTTCAGGTCAGGATATTGCTCGGCGACGGCGATGATTTTGCCGAGAGCCTGGGTGATCATGTTCTCCTGCGCATCTGCATCGGCGGCCGAACTGCCGGAGTTGATGACCGCACGCTGGGCGATGACGTCCTTGATGGTGTTGTACTCGTGTTCGTTGTAGGACTTGACGAGCTCGGCGAGGGCGGTAAGGGCATCCCAGCGGCTGGTCTGCTGTACGCCGATCTGGCTCATGGCGTTCTTACACTTCTCGTCCTGGCTGACGAGCGTGCGCTGTACGGAAATACCCCAGATGATAACAAGCGCCAGGATGGCGACGATAATTAAGGCTGTCATAATCGTGTGTAGGATTGATTGTAAAGACAAAAATAACGATTTATTGGAATAATTATTACATTTGTACAGATACTTTCGAAAAGATGACGCAAAAAGAAATCAAGTGTTCGTTCGAGGAATATGGCTCCATCGATGAGTTGAACGCCGAGGACCGGGAGCTGGCGGGTGAAGCCATCCAAGCCATGCAAGGTGCATATGCCCCCTATTCCCATTTCCATGTCGGGGCTGCGGTACGGATGTCTAACGGACAGATCGTACGTGGCGCCAACCAGGAGAATGCGGCGTTTCCTTCAGGCCTCTGCGCGGAGCGTACGGCGATGTTCGCTGCGGGTGCGCGTTATCCGGATAAGGATATGCGGAGCATCGCGCTGGCGGGCGGCGTCTACGGTCGCCTGACGGAGCAACCGGCCACGCCCTGCGGCGCTTGCCGGCAGGTGATGGCGCAGTACCAGACCAAGGCGGGGAAGCCGATGTCCGTGATCATGGTCGGGGCGCATAAGGTCTGGAAGTTTGCGTGCGTGGATGACATCCTGCCGCTGATCTTCGACAGCATTTAGTTTGCTTTTCAGAAATAATTGCTAACTTTGCCGACGGGAAAGTCGTACACGACCAGCTCCCTCTGAACTCCCCCAGGACCGGAAGGTAGCAAGGGTAGGAGGTCGTAGCGGTGCGATGTGCTAAGCTTTCCCTTTTTTGTTCGGAATTATCCACAAGTCCATATTATTGCAACGAAAGGAAAGAAATAGTGTTGCTTTCCTTTCGTCGACAGTTGCCCGAGCAGGGGGGTGCTGGTTTTATCTAATCCGGCATCGTTTCCTGCACAAAATAATGTGTTGTATGGCGTTAACGGCATGTGCCTCATGCAGGACTGCGGAAAGCATCGCGACTCCTTGCCCATAAAAACAAAAAGTCGACATAGGCACGATCAGCTATATCGCTTTGTGGACTCGAGGTACCACGGTGTGCAGACTTGTAGGGCAGAGATAAAAAGAACTATATGTTTTTTCAATATCTTTGCATGTAAATGGTCTGTGAAAGACCGGTAACGAAAAGTATTATTGAATGAAATATACCGAAGAACTAATCCTGAACAGGCTGAAGGCCGGAGATGAGACTGCCTGGAAGCAGGTCTTCTCCGAGCATTGGCTGGGGATGTGCTACCTGGCCTTGCAATACCTGTCGGATGAGCAGCTGGCCCGGAGTGCCGCCTCGGATGTGATGACACATCTGTGGGAGATCCGGGACACCCTTACCATCAAGCAGTCCCTGCGCAGCTACCTCCTCCAGGCGGTGCGGCACCGCTGCCTCGACATCCTGGGTTCCAGGACGGCGCGCGCCGAAAAGTCAGCCCTCGCGATCGACGAGTGCCTGCAGGCCGAGATGCGGGATGAGGACCATCCACTCAACCTCCTGCTGGAAAAGGAACTGGAAACATCCGTCATCCGCGTCGTGGGCAACCTGCCGCCCCAGACGCGCAAGGTATTCCTCAAAAGCCGCTCGGAAGGCCTTACCTATCCCCAGATTGCCGAGCAGCTGGGCATCTCGGTCAATACCGTCCGTTATCACATGAAGCTGGCGTTCAGCATCCTCAGGGAAAAAGTCGGCAACCTTCTGTGGTTTTTTCTCCTGATCATCCTACATCATTGATATGAAACATCGTCTTAATAACAGATCCATGTCAGACACGAACCCACAGGTCGATGAGCAGATCATCGCGTTCATCAAGGGTGAACTTGATGCGGCGGGAAAGTCCGAACTCGAGCAATGGGTGACGGCTTCCCCGCAGAACCGTGACTATTTCTCGAAGACTTGCCAGGTCTGGCTGGCGACGGGCCTCGAGGCCTATCGCGACTCGTTCAATGCCGATGACGCATTCTCCGAATTCAAGATGAGCCACCGGGGCGTCCTGAAGCGCTCCGGCGCCCGCTGGCGGGCCTTTACGACCATCGCTGCCGCCGCGGCTGCGGCCGCCGTCCTCTTCATCGGCTCCTACCAGTTGGGCCGGAAGAGCCTGAAGGACGAGATGACGGACATCGTCGCCGAAGCCCCCCTGGGCTCCCACCTCAAGATGACCCTTCCCGACGGAAGCCGGATCCAACTCAATGCCGGATCTTCCGTCCGCTACTCCCAGGGTTTCGGCGTCGTGGACCGCAAAATCAGCCTCAGCGGCGAATGCTACTTCGAAGTCGCCCCCAACGAGGCCATCCCCTTCGTAGTTTCGACCCGCGACCTGGACGTGAAGGTCGTCGGGACCAAGTTCAATTTCCGGAATTACCCCAACGACCTGGAAGCCATCGTTTCCCTGCTGGAAGGGAAGGTGGAACTCGACAACCGTCTGCGCCAGAGCGACGAGAAGCGTTTCCTGAATCCCGGCCAACGGGTGATCCTGGACAAGCACATCGGCGAGATGCGCATCGAGATGAAGGATGCGCAGAACGCCATCCTTTGGACCACCGGCAGCATCTTCTTCGACGAAGAACTGCTCCCGGACATCGCCAAGGAACTGGAACGCCAGTATAATGTGAAGATCGACATTCGCGGCGAAGCGTTGCGCAAACTGCGGATATTCGGCAACATCATCCCTCGCGAGATGACCCTCGAAGAGGTAATGGAGACGTTGTCGGCGACCAACCGGATAGACTACACCATCCAGGACGGAGTCATCACGCTGACCGAGCACATCTAGTGTGCGGCCCCATCGGCGCGGTTTTCCTTCCTGGATAGGGTAATATTGATACAAAATATGAGACTATTCTTAAGGAAAACTGTGCTTCTGGCACTGGGGGCCCTATTGGTATGCCTCCCGCTGACAGCCCAGACGGTGTCGCTCTCCCTGGACAACGTGACGGTCAAGGAGGCGATCCTGCAGCTGAAAGAGCAGACGGGCTATTCCCTGATGTATGCGGCCAACGACCTGGACACCCGCAAGGTCATCAGCGTCCACGCGACCACCCTGCAGGAAGCAGTCAGCCAAATCCTGTCGGGCCAGGAGGTCGACTGGGAGATCCACGGCAAATCCATCGTCATCTCGAAAAAGAAAAACCCACAGAAACAGGACGCCCCGCAGGCCTCCCAAAGGACCGTAAAGGGTTACGTCCTTGACGAGAACGGCTCACCGCTCCCCGGTGCGACCGTCCAGGTGGGGGAGTCCTCCAAGGGCGTCTTGACCGACATCAACGGCGCCTACGAGATCAAGGTTTCCCCCAACGAGCAGCTGACCTATTCCTTCGTGGGAATGAAGCCGCAGGTGGTGCGAGTCTCGGAGCGTTCCATCATCAACGTCGAACTGTCAGAAGAAAACAATGCCCTCGATGACGCCGTCGTCGTGGCCTTCGGCAAGCAGAAGAAGGAGAGTATCACGGGGTCCATCACGACGGTGGACACAAAGGTCCTTAAGGTCCCATCCAGCGACTTGACTGCCTCCCTCGCCGGCAATATGGCGGGCGTCATCGCCTTTTCCCGAAGCGGAGACCCGGGTGAGGATAATACCAATTTTTTTATCCGTGGCGTCACGACCTTCGAGGGCAGCACCAATCCGCTCATCCTGATTGACAACATCGAACTGACCGCAACGGATCTGTCACGGTTGCAACCGGATGATATTGAATCGTTCTCGATTCTCAAGGATGCAACGGCTACGGCGCTGTATGGGTCCAAGGCTGCCAATGGGGTCATCCTGGTTACCACGAAAAGGGGTACGGAGAGCCCGTTAAAGGTATTCCTGAGACTGGAAGAATCCATATCTGCTCCAACTCAACTTGTCGAGCTGGCAGACAATGTGACTTACATGAAACTGGCGAATGAGGCGTACCTGACGCGTGATCCGCTCGCCACGCTCCCTTATTCGCAGGATAAGATCAACAATACCGGCAAGCCGGGTTCCAATCCTCTCATCTATCCCGACAATGACTGGTATGAGATGCTGTTCAAAGACTACGCATCCAGCCAGCGGGCGAACTTGAATATTTCCGGGGGCGGAAAGGTAGCGACTTATTTCGTATCGTTGGGCGCGACCAAAGACAGCGGATTGCTGAAAGTGGATAAAAGAAACACTTTCAACAATAACATTGATTCCAGGAAGTACTCAGTCCGCGCCAATATTGACATGAATCTGACGAAAACGACCAGGCTAGGCGTTCGTGTGACGGGTAACTTTGATGATTACACGGGGCCGCTCAATGGCGGTGATTCCGTATTCGGACAAATCATGTCGTCCAGTGCCGTATTGTTCCCCGCATATTATGAACCGGATAAGGCTCATTCTTTTACGAATCATATCTTATTCGGTAATTATGGAGATGGCTCATTCATAAACCCCTATGCCGACATGGTGAAGGGCTATTCTGACAGGAACCGTTCCCAGATGCTGGCCGTTCTCGACCTTAAGCAAGACCTCGGTTTCATTACGAAGGGCCTGGACTTTTCGGCTATGGTTAATATCTCCAGGCTGTCCAGTTTCTCGGTGCAGCGTTTTTACAGGCCGTTTTATTACACGATGTCATCCTATGACTCATTTTTGAACACTTACTCTTTGTATGGCTTGAATGAGAACTCCGGGACAGAGTATCTCTTGTATTCCGAAGGAAAGAAGGATGTTACCAATACCCTGTATTCCGAGATGCGTTTGCATTATGACCGGAAATTCGGGAAGCATGGTGCAAGTGGCTTGCTCGTTTTGATGACAAATGAATGGCTCACGGCCAATACGGGATCCCTGATGCTTTCACTGCCCTATAGAAATGTGGGGCTGGCGGGTCGTTTCACTTATGATTACGCATCCCGTTATTTTGCGGAGTTCAACTTTGGTTATAACGGCTCAGAGCGATTCGCCAGAAATCATCGCTGGGGATTCTTCCCTTCTGTCGGTGTTGCCTGGGTTATCTCCAACGAAAAGTTCTTCAAGCCACTCAAGGAGGTGATTTCCAACCTGAAGCTTCGCTATTCCAACGGCGTTGTCGGCAATGATAACATAGGAGCCTCTTCAGACCGGTTCTATTATTTGTCAAATGTCAGTTTTTCCAGTGGAACAGCCGTCTTTGGAGATAAACTGCAAACGGCCATCTCGGGCGTTTCAGTAAACCGTTATGCCAATAATGACATCGGTTGGGAGACATCCTTTAAACAGAATCTTGCCATCGAACTGGGGCTGTTCGGGAAGCTGGACATCATCACGGATCTGTATAAGGAGCATAGGACCAACATCTTGATGACCCGTGCGGATATCCCGGTCACCATGGGCCTTACCTCCGCCATAAAGGCAAATATCGGAGAAGCGTTAGCCAGGGGTGTTGACATACAGGGAGATTACAAGCAAACCTGGAACCGCGATCTCTGGACCTCTGCCCGCTTGAATTTCACATACGCCCGATCCGAGTACCTTGTTTTTGAGGAACCGGAATATGCGGAGAGTTATCGGTCGCATATAGGGCAGTCTATCAAGCAGCAGTGGGGCTATATAGCAAGCAGCCTTTTCCTGGATGATGCCGAAGCCGCCAATTCCCCGGAGCAGTCTTTCGGAGCGATGTATGGAGGAGGTGATATCCGATATCTGGATATCAATGGAGACAATGTCATAACCGTTGCAGATAGGGTTCCTATCGGCAATCCCACCTACCCTGAAATTATCTATGGTTTTGGTTTGTCAATGGGGTGGCGCGGCTTTGACTTTTCTGTTTTCTTCCAAGGCCTGGCCAATGAAAGCTTCTTCATCGATGCGAAAGGGACCTCTCCTTTTGGGGGAGAGAATCAGCTACTGAAAGCATACGCCGACAGTCATTGGTCTGAGGATAATCCGGATATCTATGCCCTGTGGCCGCGCCTGAGCCCGTCAGCCAACTCGAACAATACGCAGACCAGCACATGGTGGATGCGGGATGGCTCTTTCATGAGACTGAAGCAGATGGAGATGGGATACACTTTGCCCAGGAAGATCACGCGAAAGGCTCACATGGAGAATGTCCGGCTTTATTTAAGTGGTACCAATCTTCTTACGTGGAGCCGGTTCAAACTCTGGGACCCGGAGCTGGCCGGGAGTGGAATGAATTACCCTATCTCAAGGGTTGTCAATCTTGGTCTGAATATCTCATTTGAATAATGCGTATGAAACATAGTGGATTCTTTCATTTCTTGGTGGGAGCAGTCTGTTGCCTTGCCCTTTCGGCTTGCGACAAGTATCTGGACATTGTTCCTGATGATGGCGTAGCTACCATTGAAATGGCTTTTAACATGCGCTCCCAGGCGATCAAATATCTCTCGAGCTGTTACCAACCCATGGCGGAAGTGACAGCGGGCTATCTTGATTATGTGGGCTTTACCGGTGGAGATGAGGTTTTCGTCAAAAGAAGTCAGATCGGGAACAAGTACTGGAATGCAACGGCTGCTCCCATAGCGTTGGGTTATCAGAATGTTTCTTCCGTCTATGGCAATGATTTCCAGAAGATGTATCAGGCCATTCGTTATTGCCTGACATTGGTGGACGAAATCGATTCTGTCCCGGATATGGAACAATGGGAGAAAGAGCAGTGGAAGGCGGAAGCGAAAGTGCTCCATGCACTGTACTTATTCCATCTGGTCCGTAAATGGGGGCCGGTTCCCATTGTCCGGAAGAATCTGGAGGTAAGTACCAGTGTCGAACTATCCCGAGTCAGCCGGAACAATATCGACGAATGCTTCGATTATATGATTGAGTTGTTGGATGAGGCGATTCCATCCCTTTTTGACAAACCGTTCTCTCCTGAAGAATATGGAAGGATTACCAAGCCGATTGCCGCGACGCTGAAAGCAAAGATTGCCGTGACGGCTGCCAGCCCTCTTTTCAATGGGAATGAAGAACAGAGTTCCCTTGTGAACAAGGATGGAACGCGTCTGTTCCCCTCTAAGGATGAAGATCAGAAAAAGGCCCGCTGGATAGCTGCTTTAGCCGCCTGTGAGGAGGCAATTACGGCTTGCCAGGAAGCGTCTATCAGTGAACTCTATACTTACGAAGGATCTTTCAGGGGTGATGAGCACCTGGTCCGAGAGCTTTCTTTGAGAGAGTGCATCTGTGAAGATTTCAATAAAGAGGTAATCTGGGCGAACACGCAGAACGCAGGATCCAATACGAATCTTCAGCGTTTTACGTCTGTCAATACTGCCGCGGACAAGTATCCCGATCTCTTTTATTTCATGCCCAGTTCCGTTTCCGTCCCCTTGAAAATCGTCAACCAGTTCTACACGTCCCGCGGCCTTCCTGTCGAGAACGATCTGCTTCGTAAAGATGTCGATCCGGAACAATTAAGGGCCGCAACATCCGGCGAAGAAGAAAAATGGTACTTTCAGGAGGGATATATCACAGCGGAATTCAATTTTGACAGGGAACCCCGGTTTTATGCCTGGTTGGCCTTTGACGGATCTTTGTGGCTGAACAAACTGGATAACGATCCGACTCCCAGTCAACTCTCGAAGGTTCAGAAACTATTGAATTGCAATGAAGTGACCGGGTATTCTGTCAAGAAACTGAGCAAACACTCCCAGGTGGTTTCCTCTGCTTCCGTGGCCACCACCACCAAGTATATTTTCCCTTGCATGCGACTGGCAGATTTGTATCTGCTCTATGCCGAGGCTGTCAACGAGGTTGAAGGACCGGAGGGAGCTCATAGCGAGGATATGTTCGCTCGTCTTGACGAGATCCGGGAGAGGGCAGGAATCCCGGATGTCAAGAGATCTTGGGATGAATTCAGCGATTCTCCCGGGAAATATAGGACACAATCCGGCATGAGAGAGATCATCCATCGGGAAAGAGCGAATGAACTTGCCTTCGAAGGAGAACGCTTCTGGGATATCCGCCGGTGGAAGACGGCTCCGACCGAATACGCGAAAAACGCATACGGGTGGGATGTGGCCAATTCCAGCCAGCGGGCTAAGTACTATAAAGCCACTTTGGTTTATGAAACGCGCTTCATCCTCAGGGATTATTTCTGGCCGTTCTCTACTGCGATTCTTGAGAACAATCCCAATTTAGTCCAGAATACAGGTTGGTGACAAGATCATGAAGACGAAGATTATGAAACAAATAGCAATCACGGCAGTATTGTTGTCCGCCCTGTTCTTTCTTTCTTGTACTGAACTGGGCAGGATTGATCAGACGGGCTTGGATGATTACGTTCCTGAACAGGTTTCGGTTACCTCGATCCGGCCATTATCCGGTGGAGCCATCATCAGATTCGCTCTGCCGGACGATATCAATCTCAGGGGAGTCCGCGCGGAATACCAGAGGGCAGGAGAGACCGTCTTTACCCAGGTGTCGAGATATGTCGATTCGGTCAAGATAGAAGGCCTGGCAACAACCAACACTCAGACGGTAAAGCTTTACAGCCTTGGAAAGAACGACGCCCTGTCTTCACCTGTTGAAGTGGATATCACTCCGGGTATTCCCTCGATTCAAAAAGTCAAGTTAGCCCTTTTCGAGACCTTCGGAGGGGTAAGACTGGTCATGGAGGGGAATGAGGACCGGGCTCCTCTGGCTATTACGATCCTCAAAGACACACACTTGGATGATTTCGGGAAAGATCCGTCCCAAATGGAATGGGAGGAAGTCTTTACGTATTATTCATCTGGCGAAGAAGCGTCCTTTACAAGATATGGGCTTGATCCGCAGACGGTGATTTATGGTGTTTGCGCCCGAGACCGCTGGCTGACTTATTCCGATACCCTGTATTTCCAACTTACGCCATTTGAGGAAAATGAGCTTCCAAACTCCGGTTGGAAGACATACTACCTTCCTGGAGATGAGACCGTCTGTCTGGAAGGGAAGTACCCGTTTGTCAACATGTGGGATGGCGGTGCTGCCGACAATGCCCAGACGGCTGGCTTCACGAGAGGCCCCCGTCGAAAGACTTTCACGATCGACATGGGCTATACGGCAGCTTTCTCCCGTATGCGTATGCAGCCAAGAATGAGAAGCCAGCACGTCAATTCTGAGTTCACCCCCTGGCATTGGCAGATCTGGGGTAGTATGAACCCTAATCCCGATGGTTCGTTCGACGACTCCTGGTACCTTCTGGGTGACTTTATCCAGAAAAAGCTCTCCGGTTTGTCTCCGGATGGGTCCATGGGCCCTTATACGACGGAAGATGACGAGTTCTTCATAAACAACAATGACTACGAGTTTGTCCAAAGTGAAGAAATCCTGAATCCCCAACGCGAGACAAGATATATACGGCTTGTTCTCCTGGATTCATCAAAAAGTGCCTTCACGCAATACGACGAAGAACCGACCAATGTTTTTTATCTGGTCGGAGAGTTGATGTTCTGGGGCACGAAAAAATAAAGGATATGAAAAGGTTAGCAGCATACTTACTAGTGATTCCTCTCTTGTGGGCCTGCACCTCACAGGATTCCATCTACCGTGAGTATTATGAGAGGGCCTACCCGGTCAACTATCCACAGAAAGCTACCCATCTTTCGGGAGTTCCGGGTTATCTCAAGGCTCGTCTCTCCTGGGATGCGCCGGTCTCTCCGACCTGCAAGGAGGCTGTCATATACTGGAACAATAAAAGCGATTCGCTGAGAATCAATCTTCAAGATCCCGCTTTCCATAGCCAAACGGGCATACAGGTTGATATCACTGGCCTTCAGGAATCGGATTACACATTCGACGTTTATGTCCTCGACCGGGAAGGAAGCCGATCCCTGCCAAGCCAGGTGCTGGTTTCTCCCAAGGGCGCGAACTACATTGCGGGTCTGAACGGACGTGATGTGATCACAGCCTCGATCAGCGAAATCAATAATGCCGCCGTGGTGAGGTGGACAAAGATGTCAAAACACTCTCCATTCAGTGAGTTCCGGTATTTAGACAGCCAGGCTCAGCAGAAAACGATTCAAGTCGAACCTTCGGTCGACCAGTTATTGATAGACGATCTGAATCAGGGATCGGACCGATACTACGAATACCGGTCTGTCTTTGTGACGGCAGAATGCATGGATACACTCTATACGGATTGGAAACGAGGAGAATGGTTCGTCGATCCCGACTATGCCCAGGCCGTTAGTGATGACATCGAATGTCTTTCTTTCCGGCTGCGTAAGGGGGCCGTCCTTCATCAAGACAGCTCGAACCCCTATCAGTACACGATAGAATGTACGACCACTGCTCCTTCGGTCTATGTGAATGAACTGGCCCAACCAATCAAGGGGCCCGTCCTGGTGTTTCAATACAAACAGACATTACAGTCGGGGGATGCCAAGGTACTTTGGGCGGACGCGGGAGGTTCTTATTCTGGTCAGCGATATTCCATGCTGGCTTTCAGTGGACTGACTTATGGGGATGTCGGGTGGAATGTCGCTGTCATCGACATGTCTGAAATGATTTCTGAAGCGAAGTGGGAAGGGAAAGCCGGAGATTGGTCCATCATCAATCTGGACACCTCCCTCGGCAATGTAATAACGATTCGTAACGCTCATTTCCGTGCAAAAAGGGAAGGAGAATAAACTGGGCTTGATGATATGACGCGAAAAGAGTTCCTGGCAAGGGCCAGCGCTTTATTCGGGACGCTGACCGTTTCATCTCTCTCCGGTGCACCGGCATCGGGATCCCCTGTCCATGGCAGAGGAAAGGCTGAGGCTTTGAATAAGCTGGTCTCGGAGCGTCATAAGGCCCGCTGGCGTTTCAGAAGGATCATTCTCAACAACGACGGAAATGATGTAATCCTCTCAGAAGGGGAGGTCGTTTCCCGGGAAATGTTCCTGGCAAAACGGATGATGGGGCTGGTCGGGAGCCAGGTCGATACGGTCTGTTACTGCACGGGTATTACATTCGGCGGTCATCATAAAGGGAAGAATCAATTGATTCAGCAGCGGTTTGGGATGGCCCGGTGTTCAAGGGAACTATCGGAAATGGGGACGGACCCTTTGCAGTTGACGGTGGACTTTTGTCATCAGCATGGTATCGAGGTGTTTTGGTCGCACCGGATGAACGATATGCACGATGCGAGGCCTACCCCGGAACTTCTGACCGACTTTAAAAAGGAGCATCCCGATTACTTGATGGGCGGGCAAAGAGCCCCCATGTGCTATGACTATTCGATTCCCCAGGTCCGGGAAAAACTGTTGGAGTGTTGTGAGGAAGTCATCCGAAACTATGACGTCGATGGCATAGAACTGGATTGGTTCCGTCATTTGTTCCTTTTCAAATCTGTCGTCGATGGCGGCGTGGCTTCCGACGAAGAGCGGGAAATGATCAATGACATGATGCGGAAGCTTCGTTCGATGATGGATCAGGAGGGCCTTCGGCGATCCCGCCCGCTATTGCTTTCCGTCAGGGTGCCTGATTCCCGGGAGTACTCCCGTCAGGTAGGACTTGATTATGAGCAGTGGCTGAGAGAAGACCTGGTAGATCTGCTGATCGTCAACGATTATATCAAATTGGAGCCTTGGGAGAACTTCCCGAAGTTTGCGCGCAAGTATGATGTCCCTGCGTATGCGGCGATGGAGAATCGCAGGCTCTCTCTGATGGATGTCACGCCCGGGACGAATACAACGCCTGAGGCGGATGGAGAGGAGGTCAACAACAGATTTCGTTCTGAGGCGTATGCAGCCTGGCTTTCAGGTATGAACGGGGTTTATACATACAACCGTTTCAACCCCCAGGACGAGTTGTTCAGGCAAATCGGCGATCCGAGGGTTCTCGCCGGCCTTGGGGTTGTCCCGAGGGAATCATTCGGCCTGACCAAATCCTGGTCGGGGATGCATTACTGCAATGTCAACTATTGGCTGAAGGGTAGTGACAAGTTTATGTGTGTGCCCTCCGCTCTGGGATATGTCAGGCCGTCCGGACCATCGTGGCCGAACTCTGATTCCGACAGGGACAGTAATCCTTAGAAACGATGAGGTCGAAAGTGTTGCAACTGCTCTGGGTCTTGCTGGCCATGGTTTCCTGCAAAGACCCCCTGGCGGAAGAGTCCTCTTCTCTTTCGCACGGTTATGTCGTTGCAACACCGACGATGATGAGCCTGTCCGTCCCCAGACATTCCACGGCTGAAAGGATCGCTGTGATGTGGAATAACGGGGACAAACTGTTCGTCGCCGATGACCGTTCATCGTCTGTAGCTCAGTTGATGATAAGTGATGCAAATCACGAAAAGCTGAATATCCAATACACGGCGAGTTCGTCAGAAGCTACAAAAGTCTTTGTTTCCTCCTTGGGAAGAAACCCGGATTTGAAGGGTTTGGTTGTCAATGCACGGCCGGCGATGGACGGCAGTCTGTCAGAAGCCTGCTTGTTGACCGGATCAGCAGCCATCAATGCGCAGCAGATCGCATTGTATCCCATTGTCGGCATCATCAAGTTCACGGTCAGCCGGACAGATGTTTCAAAGATTGTCCTGTCCGAAGAGGGGAATGTCTTCCTGGAATCATTCAACTACCACCTGCAAAACGGTGTGATGGACGGTCAGGAATTCCGCCATTTGGTAGAGATCGATGCGGGACCTTCGAAGGACTACTTTCTCCCCGTTGTATCGGGATCTTCGCCGAGTAAGTTGACCGTTGACATTTACGATTTGTCCGGGTCTTTATCCCGACATGTTGAGGTATCGAATGATTTAGCCTTCGAGTCAGGCCGTGTTTATGACTTTGGAGAAATCGATCACAGTTCCGACCCGGTCATCGTGCCCCAAGAATCCGTCCTTCCTGTTCCGATGCTTTTTAAACAGGCAGGAAAAGAACTGGATTGTTCTGAGGAAACGGGCGCAGGGGCGGTTTGGCCTTTTAAGGAAGGAAAAGGAAGTTATCAGGTTAATTCGACAGAACAGGTCTTTCACACAAATAGTTATGAGGGGTATCCCGTCTATTTCTCGGGGGAGAGGCATTATCTCCAATCCAGGAACGGATGGGTATTGACTCTCAGGAGCAAGGATGACTTCATTGAATTCCCCACATTCACGAAAGGACGCATCAAATCTGTTTCCATTGCCTTTGGAAGTACGCCGTGCAGTCCTTCCTTCGTAGATGCCCATGGCGTTGTTTTGGCCGGTGGGGAGCAGCGGGAGAAGATTGAGCCTGGGACGCTGTATACATACGAATTCGGGGATACTCAGATGGGAGAGCTCTGTCGTATGCAATTGAATTCGACCGAAAAGATAACAGTCTTGCAGATAACACCGACTTATGTCTTTGACTCCCGGGATTATCCGCCGTCGAACGATATCGAGAGCGTATTCCTACAGGACGATGCCAACGCCCTGTTTTCTTCGGGTGCGGTCGGTGTCCATGGCTTTCTGAAGACAGCCGGTAGCGGTATGTCCGGGGTGCAATGCGGTCTTTATTATGAAGATTATTATTCGGTGGGGACGTTTGACAATGTGTCCTGCGATCCACTCTCCTTCCGTTATGCCATCACTTCTCCTGTCTCGTCCAGATACTCTTTCCGCGGTTGGGCTGCATCGGAGAGGGGCTGGCGCGATTTTACGGAGGCAGTTTGCGTCAGTCCTTACTCCATCCTCCTGGATTTCTGGAAAGAGGCAACCTTGTACAAAGCCCTCGGAGAAGGAACGTTTGATGCTTCGGCAGAGCAGTCCAGAACGGTTGATCAGACGGACTATACCGTATTTGTAAAGGGGTCTTTCACCTACGATACATCATCGGGATTGACTGTTTCTTCTTCCGGGAACGCTTATATCCGTTTCCCGGCCATTTCCGGCAAGACCCTTTCTGAAGTATGTGTCCAGACGGCTTCTTCATCAGAAGGGGGCGACCTGCTCGTTTGTCGGGATCCCGCATCTCCTTCTTCCTCCGCCATCAGTTCGGTTTGTACGCTTTCCTCCGGCAGCAACCCCCTTGCTATCGCTTGTAATGCCGCACAGGACAATATGTCTTATGCGCTCGTATTTGCTTCTTCAAAACAATACAAGATAAGTCGTATCACGGCAGTATATCGTAACTCGGGCTCCCCTTCAGCACCCGCAGATGACGATCCGGATGATCCATCTGCTGATCCCAGCGGCATTTTCGACTACTCGATTCTTTCCGGCAAGTCTCATCCGAGGCTGTTGATAGATTCCGCAGGATTCTTGGAACTGAAGAGGAAAGTGTATTCGGATCGTAACTCGAATCTGCTTTTGGCAGATGTCAATGATCTGATCCTGTCGTACGCTGACATTTTTACATCCAAGCTGAAAGATATCACTTATACTTTAGATGCATCCGGCAAGCGGTTGCTGGATGAGAGTCAATCTGCTTTGCTGCAACTGTCCACCTTGTCATACGCATATCAGATGACAGGAAACCCCAAGTATCTCTATCGTGCGCGGACCCTCCTTTTGCAGATCTGTGCCTTCCCCGACTGGCATCCCAGCCATTTCCTGGACACGGCAGAAATGACGATGGCTGTCGCGCTGGCGTATGACTGGCTTTATTATTCCCTGACGCTGGAGGAGCGGAAGATGGTCCGAGAGAAGATTATCAGCTATGGCCTGTCTCCCGGCCTGCGCGATGATTATGTCAGGACCGTCAACAACTGGAATCAGGTCTGCAGCGCTTGCATGATGGCCGGTGCTCTTGCTGTTTATGAGAAAAACAAACAGATCAGTTTCCAGACCATTGAGCACAATGTCCCGGCTAATATTTCCATAGCGGGCCAGATCTATTTTCCGGATGGGAATTATGCGGAAGGATACAGCTATTGGATGTATGGAACAGGATTCCAGACCATCATGATGAAGATGCTCGAGCGTGTCTTCGGCAACAATGGCGGGATGGACAACATTCCGGGTTTGGATAAGACAGCGGAATATATGCTGTTCATGGATGGACTGAACGCCTCCTTCAGTTATGCTGACGGCGGGGTTCCTGACGGATGGGCAGCGAAAATCGCCATGTGGTATTTTGCAGAAAAGTCCGGTGATACTTCGCTTCTTTCCAATGAAATACGGATGCTCGAGAGTGGGTTGTATTCCCGGGGTATCCAGCCTCGGCTATTATTCTTGCTCCCTGCAGTTCTTAAGGATTTCCACGTTGATTACAATGTGCCCGCCCACCATTCCAACAATCTGTGGAGCGGCGGAGGAAAGGCGCCGGTGGTGATGGTTCATACCGGTTGGGAGTTTAATGACTCGGATCATTATCTCGGAATCAAGGGCGGGGCAGCCAGTGGCGTGGGCCATGCCCACATGGATGCCGGGTCTTTCGTGTACGACGCTTTAGGCAAGAGGTGGAGTGCAGACCCGGGCAAGATGGATTATGCCGCGATGGAATTGGCTTTCAAGGCTGTCGGAGAGGCCGGGCCCGTCGGTCAGACCAACTTGCGTTGGGACATCCTTAAACTGAACAATTACGGCCATAGTACGATCAGTGTCAATGCCCATGATCGTTCGTTCCAGAAAAGATACCCTACGGACCACAAATATGATGGGGCTGCGACCGTTACGAAGATAATCAATATTCCTTCGGAACTGGGTGCCGTGTTGGATATGAGTGCACCGCTTGAAGGCTCTGTCCAATCAGCGACGCGCACCATAAAACTGGTGGATGAAAAGGATTTGGTCATCACAGATGTCATTACGGCCAAAAGTGGTTTTGATGCCCCTGTGATCTGGCACATGATTACCCCTGCTTCGATCATGGTAAAGGAAGGGTACGAGATGCTGACTCAAGGTGACAAGACGATGTATTTGAAAACGAGTGCCCAACCATCCGTCGAGATTCATTATCTGGCTGGGGACTATGTCCGGCCTCCCTACTGGATTCCCAGAACTTGGGATGAGGAGCAAACGGAAAGAATATCCGGTTTCGAGGCGACTGTCCCGGCTGGAGCGACTGTCACATTTATGACGATTATCAGTCCGACGCTTAATTAAGATCAACATTTTATGTATTAATAACCCAATCAATACAGTTATGGTTAAATTCATTTATGAAGCGCCTCAGGCGCAAGCCCTTACCTTGCTGGAGGAGGATGTCATCCTCCAGAGTTCGGCAGCAGGGACGGGCACCATTGAGCCCGGCCAGGATGCCGGTGATGTTTGGACCCTTTAAAAGCACAAAGCCATGAAAAAGACATTCATTCCCTTTCTGGCCGCTATGATGTGCGCCCTTCCGTCCTGCCAAAAGCAGGAGTTCAATCCCGAATCCCTTTCACGGTCGGTAACCGTTCAGTTCACGACGGAACCGATTGAAACCCGCACCGCCTTTGATGAGCCCACCGCCGGTACTTATCCTACCCTTTGGCAGACGGGTGACAATGTTTCGATCAATCTCCTGTCATTGAATACGGACAGCGATGCAACAACCGTCACTCCGACTGTTTCCGGAGATGGAAAAAACGCCTCCTTCTCGATCGTAGTTCCGGAGGGTACCGCTTCTGACGTATTCTGTGCGATGTGCCCCGCTGCCTCCAATCTCGCCCATGACAACACTTACAAGACCTGGGTCCTCCAAGTCCCTACGAACCAGACCCCCAGTGCCAATTCACCCGATCCTTTGTCGCAGTTGATTTGGGCCCGCAGTGAGTTTACTTCTTTGCCGGAGTCAGTTTCTCTCCAGTTCCAGCACATCACGGCATACGGCCGCCTCAGTCTTGAGAATCTTGCCCTTGGAGATGCACATGTCCAGTCGGTCTCTCTCAAGTCGAGTGTCAAGCTGTTCGGACGTTACTTCTTCTTCCTTGACGATGTGACCAAGAGCGGCGTCAACTATCTGATGGGTGACCTCCAAGCGAATCAGGCATCGGGCGATTTGACTATCAATACGTCTTCTCTGACGGACATCTGGTTCTCTTGCTTCCCCTTCGATATGTCGGAGTCTTCTCTGAAAGTTACCGTTACTACCGACAAGGGCACTTTCACGAAGACGGTTTCCATTCCGGAAGGAAAGCAGTTCAAGGCCGGGAAGATTTCGAGCATCAAAGTGGACATGAGCGATATCCCTCTATTTAATCCAGTGATCTATCAGAGGGTCAATGACATGTCCGAGATCGGCCCGGATGATGACGTGATCATTGCCGCTTTGAATGGGCAGAACTATTATGCCATTAATAACACTCAAGCCAAGAATGCCCGTAATTCTTCTGTCGTTACTGTCGAGAATGACAAAATTGTCGATCCTGGTAGCGATGTGGCGATCCTCAGGATTGAATCAGGCGCTACAGCGGGTACTTGGCGTTTCCGTACGACCACTGGTACAAAAGGCTATCTCTATGCCGCGTCACCGACCACAGCTAGTTCGAATAGTCTTAAGACCAGTGTTGACGGGAATGGGGTTGATAATTTCGATGTCAGAAGCAGTTGGACGGTCAGTATTACAGATGGTGTTGCAACCGTCCAGTCCCAACTGGTCACCATCGCTCCTGATGTTTCTACGGTTTTACAACTCAATAACAGCAACAATAATTTCTCTTGCTATAGGCCAGGCATGAACCCGAGTTTTGTCAATCCTTCCTTCTATAAGAAAGTGACCGACTAATCTATTCTATCCTTAAGCGGTGAATATGCCAATAGTTATGAGGAGGATACTCACCACAACGTGTTGGATTATCATTTGCCTGCTGGCCGTCTTCTCCTGCAATCCGGATGTCAAGATTCCTCCTGAAGAGGAAGACTCCGGATTGCAGGAAGGGGCGGTGGTTTGGCTGGATCTGACGCGTTGGAATAACGTCAGCGCCCAAGACAAAGCCTTGATGGAGCGGATGTGGGATGCCCTGCAAGCTTCCGCTACGCTTCAGGGTATCGTCAACCGTGAGTCCCCGGTCCTTTATCTGGACTTTGTCAAAGCCGACGGCGTAAAAACGGACGAATACTGGTGGAACAAATACAGCGCTCCCGGGGAATGGCTTACCGGCCGGGAACTGGTCAAAACCACGGATCCCGTCAAGGCCTGCGAGCTGCTCAAAGACCGTTTCGAGGGTCTCGTCGTCTATGACCCAAAGGTCCCCGCGACCAGTTGTCTGGCCTCGACTGTGGCCGGCGTGGAGAATCTTGTCGCCGTGCGATACGATTCATCGTCGGGCAGCTGTTATACCCGTTTGACGGAAATGGGCGTGCCCGTGAAGGTGTGGCTCGTGGAGAAAGATGGCACCTCCAAGTTCAAGTCCAAGACAGAGGTTTACCGCTGGGCCATTGACCAGTATCTCAAACCCGGGAAATGCAATACGGAATTTGCCGGCTACTATATCGACCAGTATTGGTTGAAGAATCCGGGCGCCGCCGCCATCAACCATCATTTGCTGAGCAACCACGATTTCTTCGTCAGCAAGCGTGCGTTCTTCTTCGATCTCTCTCCCTGGCCGGATGAAGTGGCGACGGATGATCCGAACGGGGCCGTAGGCGGAGATTACGAGACGCTGAAGGAGATTCTGCTGGAGTGCTATCGGCAGAACGGCAATGGCGACAGATTCTGCCACATCGGCGGTTTCCCGGCCTGGGCCTTCAAATACACGAACTACGAGAATGTCGGCGGGAAGCATACCCCGGTCGAGACCGAATGGAAGTTCGCCGAGATCATCGGCGAATACAACGCATTCAAGGATGCGGACGCCATCAATTACGGGGCCCTCGCCAACGCTTCTTTCTGGCAGCATTTCCCGTTGCGGGCGTCCTATCCCCAGGCCAAGGCTTCCCGGGAAGTGCTGAAAAGCAAGGGCTATCTGGATACGGATGGACACGTGGACCGCTCCAAACGATACGTCCTGCTCTACGTCGGCGACTATGACGCCGCTTCCTGGATTTACCAGACGACGCCTTCCCTGTGGGACAGCCCGCAGCGGGGCAAGGTCCCGATGATGTGGAGCGTCTCGCCCATCCTGGCCCGGCGGGCGCCGCAGGTGATGCATTACCTGTGGACGTCGGCGACGGAGAATGACTACTTTGCCGCGGCGGACAACGGCGCCGGTTATCTCAATCCGGGCAGCCTTGAGACGCCGCGCGCCATCAGCGGTCTGCCTTCCGGGATGGCCCAGTGGGCCCGGCATTGCAAGCCGTGGTACGAACAGTGGGGCATTACTGTCACCGGCTTCATCATCGACGGCAACGTCAAGGGGATGACACGGGAAGGCTTCGAGGCCTATTCGACATTCAGTCCCGACGGCATCGTCCCCCAGAAGACGCCCGAATACATCAGTTCGGTGAACGGGATGCCCATCCTGCGGGCAGGTGGCAGCGCCAACCGCGACCGGCCCGAAGAAGCAGCGGAGGCCATCCGTAACAGCTGCAAGGAGCATCAGGACCGTCCTTTCTACTGGTTCCGTGCCATTCTGAAGTCCCCGGCCTGGTATGTCAGCGTCAAGTCCCTCCTGGATCAGTCCAATCCGGAAATCGTCTGGATGACCGCTCCCGACTATTTCGAACTGATGAGATGCTACCTGGAAGAGCAGTAAGAATGACGAAACGAATCCTTATCGAAGCGGAAAGCCTCCGGGACTACGGCGGCTGGGTGCTGAATTCCCAGTATGCCGATTTGATGGGATCCCCTTACCTGATGGCGCATGGGTTGGGGGAGCCTGTCCCGGATGCGGTCGGGTCTGTCACACTGCCTTCCAGTGGCCTCTGGCACGTGTGGGTGCGTACCTACAACTGGACTTCTCCCTGGTATGACGGGGAGGGCCCGGGGCGCTTCCAGGTGCTCCTGGACGGCGTTCCGTTACCGGAAACGGTCGGGTACCGGGGGACGGAATGGGAATGGCAGTACGCTGGCGCGAAGGCGTGCGGCGCCGGCCCGGTCGGAATCGCCCTGCACGACCTGACGGGCTTCGACGGCCGCTGCGACGCGTTTTATCTTTCCGACGATCCCGCGCCGCCTTCCGATGACATGGAGGCGCTCCGGCGGGAACTCCTTCCGGGCTATGATGTCCCGGAAGAGGGCGGCGAATATGACTTCATCGTCGCCGGGGCGGGTATCGCGGGCATCTGTGCCGCCGTCAGTGCGGCGCGGCTGGGCCTGCGCACTCTCCTCGTCCACGACCGTTCCCTCCCGGGCGGCAACAATTCCTCGGAAATCCGGGTCCACATCGGCGGGGTGATCTGTCTCCCGCCTTACCCCAACCTGGGAAACCTGATCATCGAGTTCGGGCATACGAAACGCGGGAACGCCATGGAGGCCGATGTCTATGAAGACGATCGGAAAATGGCCTTCCTCGCCGGCCAGCCGGGCTTGACGGTGCTGTACGACAAGAATGTCTGCGGCGTGGAAATGGACGGCGACCGGATTGCGGCCGTCCGGGTCCGGGATACGCGGACCGGCGTGCTGATGCGCCTTTCGGCACCGCTCTATGCGGACTGCACGGGCGACGGGGACCTGGGCGCCCTGGCCGGGGCGGACTACCGCATGGGGCGGGAATCCAAGGCCCAGACGGGGGAGCGCAGCGCGGCGAAGGTGGCGGACTGCCAGGTGCTGGGCGCTTCGGTGCAGTGGAATACGCGCGAGTGCCCGGAGCCACGTCCGTTCCCGCTCTTCGAGTATGGCCTGACCTTCAGCGAGGAAAGTTGCTTTCCCATGGAGAAAGGGGACTGGAACTGGGAGACGGGCCTGCGCTGGGATCCCATCACACAGGCGGAGATGGTCCGTGACTACGGGATGCTGGTCGTCTATTCCAACTGGTCCTACGTCAAGAACCGTTCCTCTCACAAGGAAGCGTTCAGCCGGCGGGAACTGGCCTGGGTGGCCTATATCGCGGGAAAACGGGAGTCCCGGCGCCTGCTGGGAGACCACATCCTGGATCAAAACGACATCGACGGCCACGTCCTTTATCCGGACGCCTCGGTGACGGCTACGTGGAGCATCGACCTCCATTATCCGGATCCGCAGAACACCCGTTTCTTCCCGGGACGGGAGTTCATCACGGTCTGCAACCAGGACCCCATCCGCCACTATCCCATACCCTACCGTTGCTTTTATTCGAGAAATGTCCGGAATCTGTTCATGGCCGGCCGTGACATCAGCGTAACGCATGTGGCGTTGGGGACGGTCCGCGTCCAGCGGACGACGGGAATGATCGGTGAGGTCGTGGGCATGGCGGCCGCCCTGTGCTCCAGGCATGCGTGCCTGCCACGGGATATATACAACGTGTACCTGGAGGAGTTGAAGGCGCTGATGATGGAAGGATGTGGACAGAAAGGACTGCCGAAC